>Ga0209050_1000652_pt1 | contig 53645 bp, 40 predicted proteins | sample Araplavi_mTSA_r2_FD_184276 | JGI IMG/M metagenome (GOLD analysis project Ga0209050, IMG submission 184276) | Arabidopsis root microbial communities from North Carolina, USA - plate scrape MF_Cvi_mTSA_r2 (SPAdes) (version 2) | ecosystem: Host-associated > Plants > Roots > Endosphere | place: USA... | reverse complement strand
CCGCCACGCAGTCGCCGCAGGAAATCGCCCAGAGCGCGCCGCTGATGCTCGCCGCCAGCAAGCTCGGCGTGCGCAATCTCGTGCTGCATCCCTGCTACACGGTTGGCTACGGCTCGAAGGACCACAACCCATTCCCGTTCTACGCGCTGATGGCCGGCCTGTACGGCGACGGCAAGCCGGTGCGTCTTGCGAACGATCGCTACGAGCAGTTCCAGTCCAGCCTGAAGCGCCACAGCTTCCGCATGAAGTACCGCATGTCGGTCGATCGCAAGACCGGCAAGTTGCATGCCTTCGCGGCCGACATGGTCGGCGATGGCGGCGGTCGCATGAACTTCTCGCCGTCGGTGTGCCTGGTCGCGGCGACGGCGGCGCAGTCGATCTACTACTTCCCGCGCAGCGACCTCGCCAGCACGGTGATCTCATCGCGCGCGCTCGACGCGGGTTCGGCGCGCGGTTACGGCACGTTGCAGAGCATGGGCGCCACCGAGATCATGATCGACGAGATCGCGGACGAGCTCGGCCTGGACCCCATCGAACTGCGCCAGCGCAACGTCTTCACCTCCGGCATGAAGAACACGCAGGGCGCGATTCCCGGCGGCGCGCAGCGCGCGGACGAAGTGCTGGCGCGTTGCCGCGCGCATCCGCTGTGGGCGCAGCGCGGGCAGCGCAAGAAGGATTACGAGGCCGCCAACCCCGGCAAGCGCTACGGCATCGGTTTCGGTTGCGTGCAGAAGGATTTCGGCACCGGCGCGGAAGCCGCGTTCGCGGAAGTTGCATTGTCGAAGGACGGCCGCGTTCGCCTGCGCCATATCGGCGTGGAAATGGGCACCGGCATGGCGACAAGCCAGGCGGCCGTGTGCATCCAGTGGATCGGTCGCCCTGCCGACGACGTGCTGACCGGCGAGAGCGAATGGAGCGAACTTCCGATGTTCGCCAACGCCGATCCGTGGTTGATGTCGCAGTCCGAACAGGATCGCAACGTCGGCAATCCGCGCTGGACGCCGAACCTCACCAGCCCCAGCAGCGCGAGCAACTCCGCCTACTTCTTCAGCCATGCCACGCGCGAAGCCTCGCGATTGCTGTTCACGCAGGGCCTGTGGCCGGCGGCGCTGGCGATCTGGGGACAGGGCTTCGGCGGCGGCCAGCTCGCGCCGCTGTCGGTGCGTCGCGAGGAAGCGCGCTGGGTCGACGGCAAGCTCACCGCGCACAGCCTGGCCCCGCTGCCGTTGCAGATGCTGATCGACAAGGCCTACGAACTGGGATTGGCCACCGGCGCCATCGTTCACACGTTCAACCGCTGGCAGTGGGCTGAAGCCGACTTCCCGCTGGATGGCGACGATGCGCGCCTGCCGCTGGACGGCATCGCACTGCGCTGGGGCGACGGCAGCGGCAACGGCCGCGGCACGGCGACCGCGAACGGCTACCGCATGATCGAACGCACGCGCGCGCACTACCCGCCCGCGCAGCGCAACAACGCCGGTGTCGTGTACTACAGCGCGATCGGCACGATCGCCGAGGTTGCCGTCGATACCGCGACGGGACAGGTCGACCTGCTCAACCACCATTCCGTGCTGGAATGCGGCAAGCCGATCGTGCCCGAACTCGTCTCCGGCCAGTTGCAGGGCGGACTGGCGATGGGCATCGGCCACGTGCTCCACGAAGGCCTGCCGCTGTACGAGGACGGGCCGGGCAACGGCACATGGAATTTCAACCGCTACACGCTGCCGCGCGCGAAGGACGTGGCGGTGTGGCAGCAGACCGGCGATGTGCTGCCGCCGGTGTCCGATACCGATCCGCCCAAGGGCATGGCCGAGGTGGTGATGATCGCGGTCGTTCCCGCCATCGCCAATGCGGTCGCGCACGCGACCGGCCACCGGTTCCGCGAACTGCCGATCACGCGCGAAGTCGTCATGGACGCGCTGCGCGCCGCGCCCGCAATGAAGAAGGAGCAGCCGGCATGAGCACGGTTCCGAGCAGGAAGCGTCCGCTGACGCTGCAGGTCAATGGCCGTTCGTACGGGCCGGTCGACGTGCCCGAAGACATGATGCTGGTCGACGTGCTGCACGAATACCTCGGTCTCACCGGCACGCGCTTCGGTTGCGGACAGGGCGAATGCCGCGCATGCACGGTCATCGTCGACGACGCCAACGGCCCGCGCGAAGTGCGCAGCTGCATCACCGGCGCGCACTACTTCGAAGGCAGGCGCATCCGCACCGTCGAAGGCCATGCGCGTCGCGACGAGAGCGGGAAGATCGTCGAACTGTCGAACGTGCAGCAGGCGTTCCTGGATCATTTCAGTTTCCAGTGCGGCTATTGCACGCCGGGCTTCGTCAACGCGACGACGGTGCTGATCGAGAAGCTGGCGAAGGCGCCGATCGCGCAGGCCGATGTCGAGTCGACGGTGCTCGAAGCCCTGAATCCGCATCTGTGCCGCTGCACGGGGTACGTGCGCTACTACCAGGCCGCGAAGGACCTGGTGATGGCGACGCCCGGCCTGGTGACGGACGGCCCGGCGAAGAAGGAGCGCACGCCATGACACGCGTCGGCATGAAACGCATCCTCGCCTGGGCGCTGGTCATCCTCGTGGTGATCGTGCTGGCGAACCTCATCTTCGGCTGGCTCGGGCGTCGCGGCCCGGTGCAGCACGTGAACGCGACCGCCGAACAGTTCGAACACGGCCGCTACCTCACCGATGTCGCCGACTGCGCCGCGTGCCACACCAATCCCGGCGGCGCGCCGTTCGCGGGCGGCTACCCGCTGGCCACGCCGTTCGGCACGATCCACGGCACGAACATCACGCCCGACCCGGACCACGGCATCGGCCGCTACACATCGGACGAGTTCTTCCACGCGCTTACCCGCGGCGAAGCGCGCGACGGCCACCAGCTGTATCCGGCGATGCCGTACGCGTCGTACCGCACGATGACGCGCGCGGACAGCGACGCCATCTACGCCTACCTGATGAACCTGCCGGCGGTGGCGCAGCCCAATGCGAAGAACGACGTGCATTTTCCGGCGAACATCCGCACCGCGCTGCACGGCTGGAACATGCTGTTCGCGGCGCGCGAGATTCCGGCTGCATCGGCGGGCACCTCGGCGCAGTGGACGCGCGGGCGGTACCTCGTCGACATCCTGGGACATTGCGGCGAATGCCACACGCCGCGCGGCGCGCTGGGGCAGATGAAGCTGGATCGCACGATGTCGGGCAACAACGACCTCGGCCGCTACGCCGCTCCCGACATCACGCCCGCCGGCCTCGCCGCACGGGGATGGGACGCGAAGATGCTGCGCGAATACCTGTCCACGGGCCAGAGCAAACGCGCGGTCGCGTCCGATGAAATGCTCACCGTGGTGGGTCTGTCGACGAGTCGGCTGAGCGATGAAGACCTGACCGCGATGACGACCTACCTGCTCGGCGACGAGGCGCCCGCGCCGAAAGCCATCGCGCTGGATACGCGCATCGGCGAAGGCCCGGCGCAGCGCAGTTACTTCAATCTCTGCGCCGGCTGCCACGGCAACGACGGCCAGGGCGTCCCGAACGTCGCGGTCAGCCTGCGCGAGAACAGCAGCGTTCGCGATGCCGATCCGCACAACCTGATCGTTGCGATCCTCGACGGCCTGCCAGTGCACGACTTCCCCGGCATCGCGCGCATGCAGGACATGCCGGGTTTCGCGGACGATCTGGACGACGCGCAGGTGGCGGCGCTTTCGACCTGGTTGCGGCAGCGGTTCGGCGGGCAGTCGGAAGCCGTCAGCGAAGAAGCCGTCCGCGATCTGCGCGGCTCGCGCACGAAGCACTAGTGCCGTAGCCGCGCGCCATCCGTGCGGCACCGCAACATGTCTTATCGGCACGGCGGCCCTGTCCCGCTGTGTTTAACGATTGTCCGATAGACATTCATTAAACCCGCGTGACGTTGGCCCAATTCGAGCGCGATGAACGCCTACGTTCGTCGGCGTCAGGAGGTATTGGCCCAAAACTGCGGACGCGATCACGGATCGCCCTCAGGCCCGCTGACAACGTTGTCAGCCATCGATCGGGCCATTCCACGCGGCATGACGCCGCCAGCCCGGTCGCCCTTCCTGCCGGAGGTGAGCGTGTCCGATTCACGCCAGGCGTTCACGCCAGACGTTCGCGCCGGGAGTTCGCGCGGAACGGCTTCACCGCTGCCCCGCGCCGAGCGCGCGACGCCTGCCAACCGCAGGCGTCCTCCAGCGGAACCGATGAGCACGTAAAGGAGCCGGGCCCGGTCGGGTCCGGCATATGTGGCGGTCAATCTCGTATGGGAGGGAAGCTCGTGAGAGATGCAACCAGGAATGCCGCAAGACCTGTCGCGTTCGCGCTTTCGACCTTGCTTGCGCTGACGGCGATGCCCGCAGTGCACGCACAGACGGTGTCGTGCGCCGCGATACCGGCGTGGACCGCGTCCACCATCTACAACCCCGGCGACAAGCTGGTCTACCAGAACCGCCTGTACCAGGCGAACATCCAGATCTGGAACGCACCGCCCACGCACTGTCCCAGCTGCGGCTGGTACACCGACCTTGGCGCATGCGGCACCGGCGGCACCAACCAGCCGCCGAGCGTGACGCTCACCTCGCCCGCCAACGGCGCCAGCTACAACGCCGGCAGCAACATCGCCGTCACCGCCACGGCTAGCGACAGCGACGGCACCGTCGCGAGTGTCGAGTTCTTCCGCGGCACCGTGTCGCTGGGCGTGGACACCAGCTCGCCGTACGCGGTGACCTGGAGCAACGCGACGGCCGGCACGCACAGCTTCACCGCGAAGGCCACCGACAACCAGGGCGCGACGAAGACCACCGCCGCTTCGACAATCACGGTGACCACCGTCAATCCGCCGACCGACACCACGCCGCCGAGCGTGCCGACGGGCCTCTCGGCGACGGCGCTTTCGTCCAGCTCCATCGCATTGAGCTGGAACGCCTCCACCGACAACGCCGGCGGCGCGGGCGTGGCGGGCTACGACGTGTATCGCGGCGGCACGCTGATCGCCTCCCCGACCACGACCAGCTACACCAATACCGGTCTGGCGGCGAGCACGACCTACAGCTACACCGTGCGAGCGCGCGACGCCGCCAACCCGTCCAACGCATCGGCGCAGAGCGGCGCGGTCAGCGCGAAAACGCTCGACGGCGGCGGTGGCGGCAACAAGCGCGTGATCGGCTACTTCGCGCAGTGGGGCATCTACGCCCGCAACTATCGCGTGAAGAACATCGACACCAGCGGTTCGGCGTCGAAGATCACGCACATCAACTACGCCTTCGGCAACGTGCGCAACAACCGCTGCCAGGTCGGCGTGACCATCCCGACCAACGAAAGCACCGGTGAAGGCGGCGATGCGTTCGCCGATTACACCAAGGCCTTCCAGGCCGGCGAAAGCGTGAGCGGCGCGGCCGATACCTGGGACCAGCCGCTGCGCGGCAACTGGAACCAGCTCAAGCAGCTCAAGGCGAAGTATCCGAACCTGAAGGTGCTGATCTCGCTCGGCGGCTGGACCTGGTCGCGCGGCTTCGCGAGCGCGGCACGTCCGGAGAACCGCGTGGCCTTCGTGTCCTCGTGCATCGACGCGTACATCCGCGGCAACCTGCCCGTCACCGACGGCGCGGGCGGCACGGGTGCGGCGGCCGGCGTGTTCGACGGCATCGACCTGGATTGGGAATACCCGTCCGCCTGCGGCCTGACCTGCGGCACGCCGGAGGAAAGCGCCAACTTCACCGCGCTGCTGGCCGAGTTCCGCCGCCAGCTCAATGCGGTGCGCCCGGGCCTGCTGCTGACCATCGCCGCCGGTGCGGGCGTGGACAAGGTGCGCGTCACCGATCCGGCCACCTACAGCCAGTCGCTGGATTACATCAACGTGATGACGTACGACTTCCACGGCACGTGGGATGCGCGCACGAACCATCACTCGGCGCTGTTCGATTCGCCGAACGATCCGTCCACGGGCGACCAGAAGCTCTACAACAGCAACGACGCGATGGAAGCCTTCCTCACGCGCGGTGTTCCGGCGTCGAAGCTCAACCTCGGCATCGGCTTCTACGGCCGTGGCTGGACGGGCGTGCCGAACGTCAACAACGGCCTGTACCAGACGGGCTCCGCGGCGCCGGGCACCTATGAAGCGGGCAACGAGGACTACAAGGTCCTGAAGGATCGCCCCGGCACCGTCTACACCGACGCCAATGCGCGCGCGACGTGGAAGTACGACGGCAACACGTTCTGGAGCTACGACACCCCGGCGATGGTCACCGAGAAGATGGGCTACGTGAAGGCGCAGAACCTCGGTGGCGCGTTCTTCTGGGAGTTCAGCGGCGACGACGCGGCCGGCACGCTGGTCAACACGATCAACAACGGACTGAAGTGATGCGCTGAGTCCGGCATACCACCTCTCCAGACCCGGCAACGGGTTTGCCCTCGGCGCCGATCTTCATGGTCGGCGCCTTTTTTATGCTTCGGTTGTTGCGTGGAAAGTCGCCGGCTCAGCGCATCGCGTCGAGCATGTAGCCTTCGCCGTGGATCGCATCCAGCGGCAGGCTCACGCCACAACCGTCGGCCACCTTGCGTCGCAGCCGATAGACGAGCGAATCCAGTCGGTGCGAATCGAAATCGACGTCGTCGAGCGCATCGGCGAGCGCATCGCGCGTGACCAGCTGGCCCGGCGTGCGCAGCAGGCGTTCGATCACCAGCCGCTCGGTGCGCGTGAGCGGAACCAGGCTTCCATCGGGACACGATAGCGACCAGCCGTCGGCATCCAGTCGCCAACGCGCGTGCGAATCCATGTCGGTCGAGACGGGTCGATCCATGCGCCGCTCCCTGACGGGAAATCCTTGACGTGAACCTGCGGTCGATCCTAATCAGCGCGATGCGCGCGCATATAGGCCAAACGTTGGTGATGCGCGATCACCCTACTGAACGGGCGCGCGAGACGGCACACGGCGCCTCATGGCCGTCGCGCGCGTTGCGGTATGGTCGGCGCTCGCCCCCAACGGTGCCTGTTCATGCGCCCATCCCTGCTCGCGTGCGCGTTGTCGCTGCTGCTTGTGCCACACCTCGCCCTCGCCGCCGACGCGCCTTCGTACGGAATGGAGCTGGAAGGCTTCGATTACCCCTTCCCGGTGAAGCACCACGCCTTCACTTCGCAGGGAGAAGCCATGCACATGGCATACCTCGACGTCGCGCCGGCCACGCCGAACGGACGCACCGTCGTGCTGCTGCACGGCAAGAATTTCTGCGCGGCGACGTGGGAGTCGACGATCCGCGCGCTCACCGGCGCCGGCTATCGCGTGATCGCGCCCGACCAGGTCGGCTTCTGCAAATCGACCAAGCCGGCGCATTACCAGTACAGCTTCCAGCAGCTGGCGTCGAACACGAACGCGCTGCTCGAATCGCTGGGCATCGAGCGGGCCGACATCGTCGGCCATTCGATGGGCGGCATGCTCGCCGCGCGCTATGCGCTGATGTACCCGCAGCGCACCGGGCGGCTGATGCTGGTCAACCCGATCGGCCTGGAAGACTGGAAGGCGCTGGGCGTGCCGTGGGCGAGCGTGGATGCGAACGTCGCAGGCGAGCTGAAGACCAGCGCCGATTCGATCAGGCGTTACCAGCAGCAGGTGTACTACAGCGGTCAGTGGAAGCCCGGGTACGACCGCTGGGTCGGCATGCTGGCCGGCCTGTATGCGGGACCTGGGAAGCAGCGCGTCGCGTGGAACCAGGCGCTGACGACCGACATGGTGTTCACGCAGCCGGTGGTGCATGAACTACCGCAGTTGAGCGTGCCCACCACGCTGTTCATCGGCCAGCGCGATCGCACGGCGATCGGCCGCGATCGCGCATCGCTCGAATTGCGCGAACGCCTGGGCGATTACCCGGCGCTGGGCAGGCGTGCGGCCAAGGCGATTCCCGGCGCGGTACTGGTGGAGTTCGACGACCTCGGCCATTCGCCGCAGGTCGAGGCGCCGGAGCGGTTTGAGAAGGCGTTGCTGGAGGCGCTCGCGACTAAGCGGTGAGTGCACCGCAGGATGGGTTCTGCTCGCGAAACCGATCCTGCCTTGGTTGCCTCAGCGCAAAGTCCTCAACACATCGTCCAGCAGCCCCGCCGCCGTCACTTCCGCGCCCGCGCCCGGCCCCTGGATCACCAGCGGCTGCGTCGAGTAACGATCCGACCAGATCGCCACGCGGTTGTCGGTGCCGGCGCCGCCGGCGAGCGGATGATCCGCAGGCAGCGACTCCAGGCCCACGCTCGCGCGGCCATCCTGCAATCGCGCGATGAAGCGCAGACGCTCACCGCGCTTGTACGCCCGGGCGAAACGCTCGCGCAACGGTACGTCCAGTGCGGGCAGCGCAGCGTCGAGCGCGTCCTTCGACAGGATCGCCAGTTCCGCCGGCACCAGCGAAGCGACATCGACGTCGCCCGCTTCCAGCTCCACGCCCGCGGTGCGCGCGAGGATCAGCAGCTTGCGGCGCACGTCCTCGCCGGAAAGATCGTCGCGCGGGTCCGGCTCGGTGTAGCCGGCGTCGCGCGCCTGGCGCACCAGCGCGGAGAACGGGCGCATGCCGTCGTACTGGTTGAACAGCCACGCCAGCGACCCCGACAACACGCCTGCGATGGCGTGGATTCGATCGCCACCGTCCTGCAGTTCGCGCAGCGAACGCAGCAGCGGAAGCCCGGCACCGACGGTCGCGCTGTCGCCGTAACGCGCATCGCCGGCGAGCGATGCGCGACGGATCGCGCGCCATCGCGACAACGACGTGCCCTGCCCGATCTTGCACGCGGTGGCGACGTGGATTCCCTGTGCGAGCCAGTGCGCGTGACGCTCGGCGACGGCTTCGCTCGCGGTCGCGTCGATCACCACGCGCGCACCGTCGCCGCGCAGCGCGAGTTCGACGGTATCGAGCGAACTGCCCTGCGGCGTCAATGCGAGGCGACGCAGCGCATCGCCCGCGACCAGCCCATCGCGATCTGCCGCGCAGACGCGCGAGTTCGCCACATGCACCAGGCTCAGGCGTTCGCCCAGCGGCGAACCGCGCCACGATGCCAGCCGCGCCAGCACCGCGCTGCCGACCGTGCCGGTGCCCAGCAACGCAACGCGCGCGGACGCGGGTTGCGCGGCCGAAGCGCGTGCGACCTCGACCGCCGCCACGCTCATCGTTTGACGCGCTCGGCGATCGCCACGGCCTGCTCCGCGCGTTCCAGCGCGGCGGCGATATCGGCGACGAGGTCGTCGACATGCTCGATGCCCACCGACAGACGCAGCAGCCCTTCGCCGATGCCCGCCGCTTCGCGCGCTTCGGCCGACATCGCCGCGTGCGTCATCGTCGCCGGATGCGCCACCAGGCTTTCCACGCCGCCAAGCGATTCGGCCAGCGTGAAGCACTGCAAGCCATCGAGGAACGCGCGCACCGCGTCGACGCCGCCATCGAGTTCCACGCTCAGCATCGCGCCGAAACCGCTCTGCTGGCGCGCGGCGATCGCGTGGCCCGGATGCGATTCCAGTCCCGGGTAGTGCACGGCCCGCACGGCCGGGTGCGCATCGAGCAGCGACACCAGCGCCTGCGTGTTCTCCTGGTGCGCGCGCAGGCGCGCGTCCAGCGTGCGCAGGCCGCGCAGGGTGAGGAAGGCATCGAACGGTGAACCGGTCAGGCCCAGCGCGTTGGCCCACCACACCAGCTGCTGGTGCTGTTCGGCATCGCGCGCCACCACGGCGCCGCCGACGACGTCGCTGTGCCCGTTGATGTACTTGGTCGTGGAATGCAGCACGAAATCCGCGCCGAACTCGATCGGCTGCTGCAACGCAGGCGACAGGAACGTGTTGTCGACGGCGGTCAGCGCGCCCTTGACCTTCGCCGCCTCGATCACGAAGCGCAGGTCGGTGATGCGCAGCAGCGGGTTCGAAGGCGTTTCGATCCACACCACCGTCGGATCGCACGCCAGTGCATCGGTCAGCGCGCGCGGGTCGGTGAGGTCGGCGGTGATCAGCTCGAACGCGCCCTTCTTCGCCAGCGCGTTGAACAGGCGCCAGCTGCCGCCGTAACCGTCGTGCGGCACGACCAGGCGATCGCCCGGCTTCAGCAGCGCATGCAGCAGCAGCGTGATCGCGCCCATGCCCGTCGCGGTGACGACGCCACCGGCACCGCCTTCGAGTTCGGCCAGCGCTTCGCCCAGCAGGTCGCGCGTCGGGTTGCCGCTGCGCGTGTAGTCGTACTGACGCTTCTCGTTGAAGCCGGCGAAGCTGAAATTCGACGACAGCACGATCGGCGGCGTCACCGCTCCGAAGGCGGTGTCGCGGTCGATGCCGGCGCGGACGGCGGCGGTACAGCGGTTGCGCGTGCTCATGCGGCCACCTCCAGGACGTCGTCGAGCGCTTCGCCAAGCAGGTCGGCGATCGTGCGCTCCTCCTTCAGGAAGGCATCGTGTCCATACAGCGAACGCACCACGCGCAGGCGCGTTTCGCCACGCAGGCGTTCGACGAGGTCGTAGGCGTCGGAGACCGGCACGAGGCGATCCTCGGCGACGGCGACGACGGTGACCGGCAGGCGGATCGCAGTGGGATCCACGTCCTGCAGGTCGATGGATTCGGACAAGCGCAGATAAGCGGTGGGCGACGTGCGCTGCACGTAGCTCGCGCCGCAATGGTCGAGGTAATCCTCGGCGCCCACGCGCACGCGGCCTTCGCTGACCTGCGCCGGTTCGAAGCGTGCGGCGAACTCCTCCGGCGTGCGGTAGCTCAGGATCGCCAGCTGGCGCGCGAGCGCGAGGCCGTGCGTTTCATCGCACTGCAACGCACCCAGCGCGACCGCGCGACGCTGCAACGCGCGCCATGCACTTGCATACGGATGCGCGCGATGCACGCCGCTGATCGCCACCAGCTGTTCCACGCGCGCACCGTGGCGCGCGGCGAACTGCAGGCCGACCATCGCTCCGTAGGAGCAACCGACGAAGGCCTGCAGGCGTGCGATGTGCAGCACGTCGAGCAGCGCGGCGATCGCGTCGGCCTGGTCGGCCGGATCAAGCGGCGCGTCGAGCGTGCCGTCGGCGCCGATCCAGTCGAACGCGACCAGGCAGCGTTCGCGCGGATCCAGCGCCTTGCCGACGCCGATCTGCTGCTCCCACCAGCCGCTCTCGCCGAACGCGGCGCTTGCGGCGAGATGACGATGCGCGGAGATGCCGCCGGCGACGAACACCGCCGGCAGCGTGCGGTCGCCCAGGATTTCGTAACGCAGCGCGATCGTGCGGCGGCCGGCGTGGCGAAGTTCGAGTTCGATCGTGCATTCGCCGCGCGTGGCCTGCACGGCATGCGCGAAGACGGCGGCGTGGACGACGGGATCGAACGCATCGACACGCTCGGCGAGCGCGGCGTCGGAGTTATGGACTGCGGGGGCGAAGCTCATGGCGGCATCCTTGAAGACGTAAGGGCCACCGAGCCTGCGAGTCGCGATGCGCACTCCGCTTCGGAGCGCACGTCACAACCATCTTCCGACCGGCGCCTGACGCGCCCCGTCGCAGGAATTGGCACCTTCGCCCGTGCTTGCGCACTGGGTTGGGTTGCCCCGGCTTCAAAGGGCCTGTCCCTCTGCCGGTCTCGATGGATGGCCGCAGTCTGCCCCCGCCCCCGGGCGCTGTCAATCGCTTCATCCGCATATAGCGATTTATTATGTCGGTCACGTCTTCGGCTCCCCGCGCCAAGGCGGCCCGAATACACTTCGATCCCATGACTTCCCGCCTTTCGGTCCCCGCCGCCATCGCCCTCGCGCTGGCGGCCCTGGCCTCCGCCTGCTCCACCACCCGTCCCGTCGCGCCCGCCAATCCGGTCGCGCCTTCCGCCACGCCCGAACTTCGGACGGTGCTCGAGAGCTACGTCTCGGCCGAAAGCCCGCAGGACGAACTGGACTCGCTCGCCACCTGGACCACCGAGGACGGCGCGACGTGGCTGATCGCCACCGCGAAGTCGACGCATCGCCTGGTCGTGTTCGACGCCGATACCGGCAAGCGCCTGCGCGATGTCGGTGGCGAAGGCACGGCAGCGGGCGAATTCAATCGTCCCAATGGCATCGCGGTGTACGGCGATTACGTGTTCGTCGTCGAACGCGACAACCATCGCGTGCAGGTGCTGTCGTTGCCGGACTTCGCGCCGGTCGGCATGTTCGGCACGAAGGAACTGCGCAGCCCGTACGGTCTGTGGCTCACCGAAACCGAACCGGGCGAGTTGGAGGTCTACGTCACCGACAGCTTCATGTACGGCAAGAAGTTCGACGAAGTGCCGCCGCTGGCCGAGCTCGACCAGCGCGTGCGTCGTTACCGCGTGCAGTTCGACCAGGCCGGTCGTCTTCGTTCGTCGTATGCGGGCTCCTTCGGCGATACCTCGCAGGACGCCGCGCTGCGCATGGTCGAATCCATCGCAGGCGATCCGGGCAACGACAGGTTGCTGATCGCCGACGAGGACCGTCGCCACGAATCCACGCTGCGCGAGTACAGCTTCAGCGGCAAGTACACCGGCCGCAGCCTGCCGCAGGACAGCTTCGGCGCCGAGGCCGAAGGCGTCGCGCTGTGGAGTTGCAGCGACGGCAGCGGCTACTGGATCGCCGTGGACCAGCTCGCGCCGCTGACGATCTTCCACCTCTTCGACCGCACCACGCTGCAGCCGCGCGGCAGCTTCGAGGGCGAGACCACCGCGCACACCGATGGCGTCGCGCTGTGCGGCGAGCACGCGCGCGTTCCCGAACGGCGCGCTGTTCGCGGTACACGACGACGAGTCGGTGACGGCCTTCGACCTTGCCGAAGTCGCGCGCGTGTTGCAGCTCTCGCCCGACTGCGTGCAGTAAGACCATGAAGCGCGCGCGCCGCCACTTCGTCTGGATCATCGGCAGCGCCGCGCTGCTGATGGCCTTCGGCGCGGGTGCGGCGAAGATCTACCGCTGGACCGATCGCGGCGGCATCACGCATTACGGCGACCACGTGCCGGATGCGGCGCCTTCGCAGTACAACGCCGATTCGCTGAAGGTGATTCCGGTGGAAGGCGAGCCCACCGCTATCGCGCGCCTTCGCATCGAGAACGACGGCGACCGGTTCCTCGCCTTCGCCGACAACCGGCTGTCCGGCCCCGTGCAGGTGCAGCTGGATTTCAGCCGTAGCGACAATGTGATCGGCAATCCCGTGCTGCCGGCGCGCGCGACGGTCGGCGCGCGCGGAAGTGCGCTGGTGGCGGTGCTCAGTTCCGCCGATCCGGATCGCGGCTTCGATTTCGAATTGCAGATGGACAGCCTGCCAGGCGATCCGTCCGCGCGCCCGCGCGACGTGGAATACCTGCTGCCGTTGCAGCAGGCGCAGTTCCGCATCGACCAGGGATACGGTGGGCATTTCAGCCACCTGGACGAACAGAACCGTTACGCGGTGGATTTCGCCGCCGACATCGGCACGCCGGTGCTGGCCGCGCGCGACGGCGTGGTGATGCAGGTCGAGTCGGATTTCGACAAGGCCGGATTGAACCTGGAGCGTTACGGCGGTCGCGCGAACTTCGTGCGCATCCTGCACGAGGACGGCACGATGACGCTTTACGCGCACCTCAAGTCCGAAGGCGCACTCGTGCGCGTGGGCCAGCGCGTGCGCGCGGGGCAGCAGATCGGGCTCTCTGGCAATACCGGTTTCACTACCGGCCCGCACCTGCATTTCGCGGTGCAGGTCAATCGCGGAATGAAGCTTGAGTCGATTCCGTTCCGCATGACGGGGCCGCAGGGGCCGTTGCGGATCGCGGGGAACTAGCGCCCCAAGGAACAAAAAGGGCGCGTCACCGACGCGCCCTTTCGTAACCAACCGGAAGAACCGCTTACGCCGCCTGCGCCGCCGACGGCTCCACCAGGTCGCGCCAATGCGGCAGGCGGTCCAGGACGTTGACGCCGCGCAGGTAGCCTTCGTCCACCGGCGCACCCGACACCAGCGCCGAGGCGACGTGCACGGCGCCGGCGACCCAGAAGCCATTGGCCTTCATGCGGCCCGGGCGGTGCTGGAAGGCGACGGCTTCGACGATCGGCATCGGCAGGCCCCACAGGCCCAGCAGGTACGCGCCGGCTTCGGCGTAGTTCGGGCCGGTCGAGCCTTCCGAACCGTCGGAGACGCCCGGCAGCAGCTTGCCGACTTCCGCCAGCAGGCCGGCGGTCGCGGCGAGATCGGCGCTCGGGCCGGCAAGCAGGCGACGCGCCAGGCGCGAGGTGCGCAGCGCGCGGTCCTGGATCGCCTCGCGTTCCTTGCCGGCCAGCTGGGTCGGGCCGAAGGCCTCGCTCGCCAGCACCAGGCGCAGCAACTGCTGGTGGCCCAGGCGCGTGACTGCGGCGCGGATGTCGGTGATTTCGCGGCCGCCGGAGAAGTACGCCGAATTACACAGGCGCAGCACCTTGGCGACGATCGCCGGGTCCTGCGACAGCATCTGCGCGATGGCGGCGTTGCTCGCGTCCGGATCGCGCAGCAGGCGCGACAGCTCCAGGTACAGGCGCGGCGGCGGCGGCAGCGAACCGACGCGGCCCACGGCCTGCTTCAGTTCCTCGCTGCCCAGCACGTTGCGGAGCTCGGCGACGCTGTCGACGGCTTCGATCAGCTCGCCCGCATCCAGCGGACGCGAAAGCAGCCGGTGCGCGCAATCCAGGCCCTGCATGCTGCCGCTGTCCTCATCCGGGTCCAGCAGCAGGATGCGCACCGCCTGCGGGTACAGCGCCGAAACCTGCCCCATCAGCACCGGGCCCGGCACCGCGCCCAGGCGCAGGCCGCAGATGAAGACATCGACCGGCTCGCCCAGCGACAGGGCGGCGTCGGGCTCGGCGAGCCACTGCACGTCCCAGCCGAGATCGAAATAACTCAGCGACTCCTCGAATTCACCGGCACGGCCGGCGTCCTCACCCACGATCACGATGCGCACTACAACCCCCGGCAAGCGGAATACGGATACCCATGACGGGTAGCGGCGCGGGAACGAAGGTCTTTAGGACGGCCTGAATGGGGAATTTCGGAAGTGGGAGGTCGCGCACATTTTGCCTTTGCTGATCTTGGCGACAGGGCCTCCAGCCGCCCCAAAGCACACCCGGGCGGCCGAAAGGTCCCCACCCTGCCGGCGCGTATAATCGCCGGCTTCCCGCTACCGACCTGCGGACCGCCGTCCGGCCCGTCCGCCCCCTGTCCATGTCCGACGTTTCCCTCGAAGCCGCCCGCCGCCGCACGTTCGCGATCATCTCGCACCCCGACGCCGGCAAGACCACGCTCACCGAAAAGCTGCTGCTGTTCGGCGGTGCGATCCAGATGGCCGGCTCGGTCAAGGGCCGCAAGGCCGCGCGCCATGCGACGTCCGACTGGATGGCGCTGGAAAAGGAGCGCGGCATCTCGGTGACCAGCTCGGTGATGCAGTTCCCCTACGAGGGCAGCATCGTCAACCTGCTCGACACCCCCGGCCACGCCGACTTCGGCGAGGACACCTACCGCGTGCTCACCGCCGTGGACTCGGCGCTGATGGTCATCGACGTGGCCAAGGGCGTGGAGGAACGCACGATCAAGCTGATGGAGGTGTGCCGCCTGCGCGACACGCCGATCATGACCTTCATCAACAAGCTCGACCGCGAGGGCAAGAATCCGATCGACCTGCTGGACGAAGTCGAGAGCGTGCTGAAGATCCAGTGCGCCCCGATCACCTGGCCGATCGGCATGGGCCAGCGCCTGAAGGGCGTGGTGCACCTGGTCACCGGCGAAGTGCACCTGTACGAACAGGGCCGCAACTTCACGCGCCAGGATTCGACGATATTCCCGTCCATCGACGATCCCGCGCTGGAAGCGCGCATCGGAACGCAGATGCTGCAGGAACTGCGCGACGAGCTGGAACTGGTCGAAGGCGCATCGCATCCGTTCGACGTCGCGAAATACCTCGCCGGCGAACAGACGCCGGTGTTCTTCGGTTCGGCCGTGAACAACTTCGGCGTGCAGCTGCTGCTGGACTTCTTCGTCGAACACGCGCCCTCGCCCAAGCCGCGCGCGACGACCTCGCGCGAAGTGGCCTCGTACGAGCCCAAGCTCACCGGGTTCGTGTTCAAGATCCAGGCGAACATGGATCCGCAGCACCGCGATCGCGTGGCGTTCATGCGCGTGTGCTCGGGCAAGTTCAGCGCCGGCATGAAGGCTTTCCACGTGCGCACCGGCAAGGAAGTGAAGCTCGCCAACGCGCTGACGTTCATGGCCAGCGATCGCGAGATCGCCGAGAGCGCATTCCCCGGCGACGTCATCGGCATCCATAACCACGGCACGATTTCCATCGGCGACACGTTCACCGAAGGAGAATCGCTGAGCTTCACCGGCATTCCCAACTTCGCGCCGGAACTGTTCCGCCGCGCGCGCCTGCGCGATCCGCTCAAGCTCAAGCAGCTGCAGAAGGGCCTGGCGCAGTTGTCGGAAGAAGGCGCGACGCAGTTCTTCCGCCCACTGATGAGCAACGACCTGATCCTCGGCGCGGTCGGCGTGCTGCAGTTCGACGTGGTCGCCTACCGCCTGAAGGACGAGTACGGCGTGGACGCGAGTTTCGAGCAGGTCAGCGTCGCGACGGCGCGCTGGATCCGCTGCGACAACGAGAAGAAGCTCGAGGAATTCCGCGACAAGAACGCGATGAACCTCGCGCTCGACGCCGCTGGCCAGCTGGTGTACCTCGCGCCGACGCGCGTGAACCTGCAACTCGCGCAGGAACGCGCGCCGGACGTGACCTTCCTCGCCACGCGCGAGCACGCGCACGCCGCGGCGTTCGATTGAGGTCAAAGCCCTGATGCCGATGTGGCTCGCATGGTGGCCGGCGCTCAACGTCGCCACCGTGCTGCTGTACGGCTACGACAAGGCGATCGCCGGCGGCTCGCGCCGGCGCATCCCGGAACGCACGCTGCTCATGTTCGCCCTGCTCGGCGGCTCGCCGGGCGCGCTGGTCGCGATGGGGCTGTTCCGGCACAAGACGGCGAAGGCAAGCTTCCGCAGGTCGATGATGGCGATCGTGATCGTGCAGGTCGCGTTGCTGGGCTTCTTCTACTTCACGCGCTGAAGTCAGCTCCTCACTTCCGGGACGGCAGCTTCCCCACCCACGCCGGTACCGGCTGGTCCGCGTCGAAGTATTCGAAGATCAGGTGGATGCGGTCGGTGTCGCCGTTGTTCTCCACCGCATGCACGGCCATGTTGCTCACCTCGACCGCTTCGCCTTCGACGAAGTGGTAACCGGTGCCGTCGATGAAGAACACGACACGATCGTTGGTCAGCAGCGGCACATGGATCTTGTGCGGCCACTTCGCGGCGGGATTGGCGTCGCGATGCGGCTTGATCACCCCGCCCGGAGCCATGCGCGCGAGCATCACACGCGGGAATTCCGCATTCGCGTAACCGTACGGCGCGACGGCTTGCCGCATCACCGGTTCGAGCAGTGCGCGCCATGATTCCCACAGCGGCAACTCGTAATGCTTGCGCCAGTCCTGGAAGTCGCTGACGAAGCGGAACACGATGTGGCGCGTGCGATCCAGCGCCTCGAAACGGTTCGGCTTTTCGGCGTTTTCCGCGTCCCACGTCGCCTCGGGCAGCGCCAGCACTGCTTCGCGCAGGCGCGCGATGTCGACCTGGCCGAGCCTGCGCACCGACGTCGTCTTGCGCGGATTGGGCTGGATGTCGGCAGGTGTGAAGACGGTGGCGGTCATGGTCAGGACGTTCCGGTCAGAACTGGTATCCGAACAGCTCAAGGTCCCGCTGGTACAACTTCGCGACCTCGTCGACCAACGCGTCGTCGTAGTAATCGCGATAACTGCCGCGGCGCGAACTGTTGACCTGCCCCAGCGTCGCGCCCGGCAGCTTCAGGCGTTCGCAGATCACGTCGTAGGAACCCTGCATTTCTTCCACGCGCCCGACGTGGTCGGCCAGCAGCGCGCCGTCGGCATCGGTGACGAAGGTGTGCTGCGGCTGGAACAGGATGTGCTGCTTCGCCCGCGGGTCCTGCAGGATGAAACGCATCACCTGCTTCGGGTTCTTCAGGAACGCGCCATCGGCGCGCGTCATGAAGGCGCAGTAGGAGATGAAGCGGTCGAAGGGATTGCGCACGAAGGCGAACTTGAAATACGAGTCGAACGCCGCTTCGCCGAGGAACGGACGGATCTGCTGCAACGAGATATGCCCGTGTTTTATCGCAGCGAGTTCCTCGAACGGGAAGCGCTTGTTCACGAACAGGCCGACCTGTTCCAGGTCCTCCTCGCTCAGGTGCTCGCGCAGCGCCTGCCGCACCGAATGCGTGCCGGTCTTGGGAATGGCGGCGAAGACGAAGCGGTGCTGGTGCGAGATGATCATCGGTCCCCGGACGCGACTGGCGATTGGGCATCATAGAGGCTGGCGCGGCGTGCGCGCAGGGGCGCCTGGGAGACGCGTCCTGGGGCCCGCGTCACAGCCCTGCCGACCGGCCTGGCCAGGGTCAGAGTATTTACTCCAGCCTGCGCTAGGATGCTCACATCATGTCCCCCGCCCGCTCCGTCCATGACGGCCACAAGGCCATTGCGTCTCCCGCGCGGTCGTCCGCGACGGAGGGACTCCACTCACATGAGCCGCATTCGGTCCGCGAGGAGTTCTTCAACGCGCTGACCCACGGCCTGGGCGCGACCGCCGCGCTCGCCGGTGGCGCGGTACTGATCACGCTCGCCGCGCTCTTCGGCGACGGCTGGCAGCTCGCCGGCGCGATCGTGTTCGGCATCTGCCTGCTGCTGCTATACCTCGCCTCGACGCTGTACCACGCGATCCAGCATCCGGTGGCGAAGGCGCGGCTGAAGGTGGTCGACCACTGCGCGATCTACCTGCTGATCGCCGGCACCTACACGCCCTTCACGCTGATCGGCCTGCGCGGGCCGTGGGGCTGGGGATTGTTCGCCGCGATCTGGACGCTCGCCGTCGCCGGCGTGATCTTCAAGCTGTTCTTTACCGGACGCTTCAAGCTGCTGTCCACCGGCATCTACATCGCGATGGGCTGGCTGGTGATCGTGGCGATCAAGCCGCTACTCGGCGCGCTGGATGCGTGGACGACGGGCTGGCTGTTCGCAGGCGGCCTCTTCTATACGCTGGGCACGGTGTTCTATCACCGGCCTTCTTTGCCGTATTCGCATGCGATCTGGCATCTGTTCGTGGTCGGCGGCAGCGTGTGTCATTACGTCGCCGTGATGGCGCAGGTCGTTTCGCCGGGCAGCCTGCTTTCCACCTGAACTGCGTACAACGCATTCACTTTCGCTTGACTGCGTGCCGTCGAAGGTGGGGCCGGACTCCGACGGAACGGCTGAGTGATTCGTTTGCACTTCCCCTTCATTGGCGAACCCGACGTGCGCTGCGGCGCACGCGCGTGACGGCATGCGCTGGCGCGGTTCGCGAACTGGGCACGAGGAAGGCGCTGCAAGCACGGGCGCATGGCCACATCGCCATCCGGTGATGACGGCGCTGGCGATAGTGGCGGCGCTCATCGCCATCCTCATCGCGATCTGGGACTGGAACTGGTTCAAGGGACCCGTCGAACGGCAGGTCAAGGCGCGCACGGGCCGCGAATTCCATATCGGCGGCAATCTCGATGTCGATCTTGGCTGGACGCCTGTGGTGTCGGCCGAGAAGATCAGCTTCGGCAACGCCGAATGGTCGCGCGCACCACAGATGGCCACGGCCGATCGCGCGGAAATCGGCATTGCGCTTAAACCGCTGTTGCGCCGGCAGGTACTGCTGCCCCTGATCCGCCTGGACAACCCGCGCCTGCTGCTGGAAACCAATCCCAAGGGCGGCGACGGCAACTGGGTGTTCGGCGAGAAGGGCGGCGAGATGAACGTGCAGTTCCGCCGCGTCGACATCCAGCGTGGCTTCGTGCAGTTCCTCGACAAGCCCAAGCGCACCGACATCCGCGTGGGCGTGAGCAGCCAGTCGGACAACGCGCTCGATGCGTCCGCGCCCGTGTCGGTGATCGGCGGCGGGCTGTGGCAGAACAACCGGTTCGTGCTGCAGGGAAATGCGGCCTCACCGCTGCTGCTGCGCAATCCGGATGAGCCATACCGCATCAATGTCCGCGCGTCCGCCGGCGCCACGCACGCCCATGCACGCGGCACGCTGCTCGATCCGCTGCGCCTGCGTGGCTTCGACCTGCAGATGAAGTTGTCGGGGCGCGATCTGGGCGACCTGTATCCGCTACTTGGGCTGGCGATCCCGCACACGCCGCCCTACTCGCTCGATGGCCGTTTCAGCCGCGAAGGCGAGGTCTGGCATTACCGCAACTTCGACGGCCGCATCGGCGACAGCGACATGCACGGCGATGCCAGCGTCGACACCGCGGGCAAGCGCCCGTACCTGCGCGCGGACCTGACGTCGCGCCGCCTGGACTTCGACGATCTCGCCGGCTTCGTCGGCGGCACGCCGCAGACCGGCAAGGGCGAAACCGCCAACGCCGAACAGAATGCCGACGCGGCGAAGAAGGACGCCAGTTCGCGCGTGCTGCCGCAGACGCCGTACAACCTGACCAAACTGCGCGCGATGGACGCCGACGTGCGCCTGCGCGCGGTGCGCATCAATGCGCCGAGCCTGCCGCTTGACGACATGGATGCGCACCTGCTGCTCGAAGGCGGCCTGCTGAAGCTGGATCCGCTGAACTTCGGCGTGGCCGACGGCGACATCCGTTCGCGCATCCGCATGGATGCACGCACCGACACGATCCGCACTCACGCCGATGCGCACATCGCCGGACTCAACCTGGGCAAGCTGCTGCCGAAGGTGGAGCTGACGCAGAATGCGATCGGTCGCATCAGCGGCCAGGTCGGCATCGAAGGCACCGGCAACTCCATCGCCGCGATGCTCGGCAGCAGCGAGGGAAACATCGCCTTCGGCATGGGCCAGGGCCGCATCAGCAACCTGCTGATGGAGATGGCCGGCATCGACCTGGCGGAGATCATCAAGTTCAAGCTCGGCGGCGACAAGCAGATTCCCGTACGTTGCGCATTCGCCGATTTCGGCGTGAAGGACGGCCTGATGACGACGCGTTCGATGGCCTTCGACACGACCGACACGATCCTGGTCGGCTCCGGCACCGTGAACCTGCGCGACGAGAAGCTCGATCTCACGATTCGGCCGCGACCGAAGGACCGAAGCCTGCTTGCATTCCGCACGCCGCTGCGCGTGGACGGCACGTTCAAGAAGCCGGGCGTGCATCCGGACCTGGCGAAGGTGGGACTGCGTGGCGCGATCGCGCTGACGCTCGCCACGATCACGCCGCCCGCGGCGCTGCTGGCGACGCTGGAACTGGGGCCGGGCGAGGATTCGTCGTGCGGCGGGAAGTACGCGAAGTAAACGAAGTAGCCGGGAAGACTCAGCTGGCGATGTAACGCTGCAGTTGATCCAGCTCGAGCTGCTGGTCCTCGATCACCGCCTTGACCAGGTCGCCGATCGACACCACGCCGAGCACCTGTCCGTTGTGCACCACCGGCAGGTGGCGGATGCGGCGGTCGGTGACGATCTGCATGCAGCGGTCGGTGGTGTCGTCCAGGCCGATGCTGATGACCTCGCCCGTCATGATCGTGCGCACCGGCGTATCGGCGGACGAGCGGCCCTGCAGCACGATCTTGCGTGCGTAATCGCGCTCGGAAAGGATGCCCACCAGTCGCCCGCCTTCCAGCACCAGCACCGCGCCGATGCGCTTTTCGGCCATCAGTCGGATCGCGTCGATGACGGGCGCGTCGGGACCGATCGCGAACACTTCAGGCGCTTTGGCTTCGAGCAGTTGCCGCACGGTGCGCATGGCCATCTCCTTCGCCAGGGGGCTTGCGGCCGAGCATACTCCAAGGCGATGTCAACGCATGCGAAGAGACGCGGCGTCCGCCAACGGTGTCATTCGACCGCGGAACCGCGCATGCGCTGCACGCGTTCGCCCTCGCCCAGCGACTGCACCGGTTGGGCGGGCCGGGCCGGCTGCCAGCTGTCCACCAGGTACAGCGGCCGTTGCTTGGCTTCGTCGTACAGGCGGCCAAGGTATTCGCCGATCACGCCCAGCGCGATCAGCTGCACGCCGCCGAGGAACAGGATCACCGACATCATCGTCGGCCAGCCGGCGACGGGATCGCCCCACAGCAGTGCCTTGAAGATGATCCACGTGCCGTAGAGGAAGGCGACCAGCGCGGTCAGGACGCCAAGGTAGGTCGCCAGTCGCAGCGGTGCGGTGGAGAAACTGGTGATGCCTTCCAGCGCGAGGTTCCACAAACGCCACAGGTTGAACTTGCTGTGCCCGTGCGTGCGCGGATTGCGGTGATAGGCAATGGCGATGCGGTTGTAGCCGACCCAGCCGAACAGCCCCTTCATGAAACGGTGCCGTTCGCGCAGCTGTTGCAGTCCGTGCAGCGCGCGCGGCGAAAGCAGCCGGAAATCGCCGGTATCGGCCGGGATGGGCGTCTTGGAAAGCGTACCGATCACGCGATAGAACGCATGCGCGGTGGCACGCTTGAGCAAGCCCTCGCCTTCGCGCTCCATGCGCGTGCCGTACACGTCGTCGTAGCCTTCGCGCCACTTCGCGACGAACTGCGGGATCAGCTCCGGCGGATCCTGGCCGTCGGCATCGAGGATCAGCGCGGCGCCATCGTCCACGCGATCCAGGCCTGCAGTCAGCGCCAGTTCCTTGCCGAAATTGCGCGACAGGCGCAGCAGCGCGATGCGCCGGTCCGCGGCCGCCAGTTGCAACATCACCGGCCAGGTCGCATCGCGGCTGCCGTCATCGACGTAGAGCACCTGGCCGTCGATGCCATCGCGCGCCAGCTCGTCGAGTACCGCGGCGACGCGCGGCTGCAACGCCGGCAGGCTGTCGGCCTCGTTGAATGCGGCAATGACGATGGTCAGGCGTTCGCGGTCCATGGGCGGATGGTAGCCGGTACGCGCGGACCGGCGGTCATTCCAGGCGTTGCAGGTACTCGGTTCCGCCGATGTAACGCATCTGGCGCTGGATCGCCTGCGCGCGGCGCTGCACGTACGGGCCCGGCTTGGAGATGCTGTAGCGGCGCGGGCTCGGCAACACCGCCGCCATGCGCGCGGCCTGGGCGGGGGAAAGTTTGTCGGCATCGGTCCCGAAGAACGTGCGCGCGGCGGCCTGCGCGCCGTACACGCCGTCGCCGAACTCGGCCACGTTCACGTATACCTCCACGATGCGGTGCTTGGGCCACATCGCCTCGATCAGCAGCGTGTACCAGGCCTCGATGCCCTTTCGCACCCAGCTGCGGCCGCTCCACAGGAACAGGTTCTTCGCCGTCTGCTGGCTGATGGTGCTGCCGCCGCGCACCTTGCGGCCGCGTTCGTTGCTCTTGCGCGCACGCTCGATGGCCTTGAGGTCGAAGCCGAAATGTTCGGCGAAGTTCTGGTCCTCCGAGGCGATCACCGCCAGCGGCACGTAGGGCGAGATCTCGTCCAGGTCGCGCCAGTCGTGCGCGATGCGGAACGACCAGTCGCCTTCGCTCCAGGCTTCCAGCTGGCGCGACAACATGAAGGCGCTGAAGGGCGGATCGACGAAGCGCAGCGTCGCCACCTGAACCACGCTCAGCGCCAGCGCGACCAGCGGCATCGCGACGAGCCAGCGCAACCAGCGGCGACGGCGTCGCGGCGGCGGCTGCGCGGGCGCCTGCGACGGCGGCGTGGCGACATTCAACTCTTGCACGAGCGGCACTCCATCCCCATGGTGGTTTCCACGCCTCTTCACATGATCGCGCGCATTATTCCAACGACGCGCGCCAACCGCACGAGTTCCGCATGACCCAGACCGATACCGCGCCCGTCGGCGACCGCGACCAGTTGACCCGCTTCCTCATCGAGACCGCCGGCGTACGCGGCGTGCGCGTGCATCTTTCCGATACCTGGACGCAGGTCCGCGAGCGCGCCGAGTACCCGCAGGCCGCGGCAGAATTGCTGGGCGAGGCGCTCGCCGCCTCGGCGGCGTTCACCGGCCACGCCAAGGTCGACGGCCGCCTGTCGGTGCAGCTGCGCGGCCATGGCGCGCTTCGCACGCTGTTCGCCGAATGCACCGCCGCCGGCACGCTTCGCGGCATAGCGCAGATCGACGAGGACGCAGGCACCGTGTCGCGCGACCTGCGCGAGCTGGGCGCCGGCGCGCTGCTGGCCATCACCATCGAGAACCCCTCGCTCGACGGCCGCGAACCCATGCGCTACCAGGGCCTGGTCAGCCTGGAAGCCGATTCGCTGGCCGGTGCGTTCGAAGACTACTTCCGCCAGTCCGAGCAATTGCCGACGAGGCTCCTGCTGGCCGCCGACGAACGGCAGGCCGCGGCCCTGCTGTTGCAGAAGCTGCCGGGTGATCATGGCGACGACGATGGCTGGTCGCGCGTGGGTGCCCTGTTCGACACGCTCACCACGCGCGAACTGCTGGAATGGTCGGCGGAAGACCTGCTGACCCGCCTGTTCCACGAGGACGGGGTGCAGGTGCTGGGGCGCAAGCCGCTTCGCTTCGCCTGTTCCTGTTCCCGGGAACGGGTGGAGTCGATGCTCGTCTCACTCGGCGAGGCCGAAGCGGAGGCGGCCGTCGAGGCGGCCGGTGGCGCCGCCCAGATCCGTTGCGAGTTTTGCGGACAGAGTTACCGTTTCGACGCAGAGGAAATCGCTAGCTTGTTTGCCGTGGCTACGACGGAACTGGCGGCTCCCGACAGGGTGCAATGACCGGCCGGAGTGCCCGGGGGAATTGTTAAATAAACATAAACGTTCTATAGTCGCGGTCCTCAGGAGAGGGGAACTCCGACCGGTTTACCCGGTCGTAACCTAGACATGAACACGCGCCTGCTTCGACTGCCGTTGACCCTGATGCTCGCCATTGGCGCGGCATCGGGCGTGCACGCGCAGGCCAAGCGGGCCGCCGCGGACACGACCTACCTGCCGGTCTGGAACCAGACCAGCGGCAAGCTCGAATACCTCCTTCAGCTCGAACCCACCGGTACGCCGGTCGCCGGCGCGCGCTGGCGCGTGGGCAGCAACACCCTGGATGCCGCGTTCGGCGTGGAAGCCGGCGACACGCTCGGCCTGGTCTGCGATCGCAAGACAGGCCTGGCGGGCGCCATCGGCAACCTCGCCAACCACTGCATGCTGGCCACGCTGGACGATGAAGACGAGCATTCGGCCGCCCGTCAGGGCTCGGTCGGCGCCGCGCTGAGCCGTGCCGGCGGCAAGGTCGGCCTGGCGCTGGGCACCGGTCGCGACACCCTGCCCGCCTGGCTGAGCCCGAACTCGAAGTTCAGCAAGGTCGACCAGAACACGCTCACCGTGTACGGCCAGAAGAACATCGGCCGCGAGGCAACCGTCTCCATCGGCGGCACCTGGGCGCGCGCGAAACTCATCCCGGCCGGCGAGATGCCCGCCCTGGCAGACCGCTGGAACACCCGCAGCGTCTCTTTGGGTGCAGGCATGGGCAACTTCAGCGCGAATATCGTCGGCCGTGTCGTCGATACGCCCGGCGAACCCGGCCAGTGGGAAGGCTTGGGGGTCGGATTGACCTGGCGCACGCCGTGGAGCGGACAGCTCACCGTTGGTGCAGAAAATGTCGTCACCCGTGGCAAGAACCCCTTCGCCCCGGAAAACAGCGAGAAGGACGAAGGCACCGTGCCCTACGTCCGCTACGAGCAGGATCTCTGACGATCCGCCCACCGCTGCCCGCTCGGGCGCGGTCGAATTCCCAATGAAATCAATCATCGGCTGCGCTTCCCAGCGCGGCCGTTCTGCATGGGCGGCCATTGCGTCGCCGCGAAGCCAACGTACGCCCCTATACCATTCCGTACGGACTTCACATGTTTACGACGGTGTATTAACGACACTTTCACTTCTCGCCCAAGCTGGTTAGGATCGGGTTGCCTTGCCGTTTTTGGCGCCTTCTTTGACGCCGTCGGCCAGGTCCCATGGGATCCATCGACTCACGTTTGGAGAGAGAGATGAACTTGAAGACCACCCCGCTCCGCGACGCGATCATCTATTCGCTCGCGGTCGGTACCACCGCGGTCGCCGGCACGGCGTTCGCGCAGGAAACGCAGCAGCAGACCACCACCCTCGACCGCATCGAAGTCACCGGCTCGCGCATCCGCCAAGTCGACATCGAAACCGAGGCACCGGTCCTCACCATCAGCCGTGCGGACATCGAACAGCAGGGCTTCCAGTCGGTCGCCGACATCCTGCAGAACATCTCCGCCGTCGGCGCCCCGGCCATCAGCCGCGCTTCGCCGCTGTCGGCCGGCGAGAACGTCGGTGGCCAGTTCATCAGCATGCGCAACCTGGGCACCACGCGCACGCTGATCCTGGTCAACGGCAAGCGCCTGGGCATGAGCACCAGCGGCCTGCAGGACGTGTCGCTGATCCCGACCGTCGCGGTCGAGCGCGTCGAAGTGCTGAAGGACGGCGCCTCGTCGATCTACGGCTCCGACGCCATCGCCGGCGTGGTGAACATCATCACCCGTTCGAACTTCGAAGGCGCCACGGTCGATGCGTACTACGGCCAGTACAGCGAAGGCGACGGCGAGACCACGCGCGCTTCGGGCATCCTGGGCTTCACCGGTGACCGCGGTTCGCTGACCGCCGCCGTGGAATACCGCAAGGAAGAGGAAGTCTTCGCACGCGATCGCGAGTACTCCGCTTACCCGCAGAGCTACAAGCACCCGACCCGTGGCTGGACCACCGCTTCGCAGTGGGGCCAGATCACCGATACGCGCAGCACGACGTCCAACCCGTTCGGCGTCGGCAACCTGGTGCTCAACGAAGGCGCCGACTGGCGCAACGTCGCCAACTACCACGCGCAAAACACCAATACCGGTGCGACGGCTGCCGATCCGAACGGCTCGACGGTCGACAAGAGCAACACCAACCTGCAGACGCACCTGCGTACGCCGCTGGAAAGCAAGTCGCTGTTCGTCAACGGCCTGTTCGACATCACCGAGAACGTTCGTTTCCGCGGTGACGTGCTGTACACGGACCGCACCTCGGAGCGTCAGGTCGCCGGCTATCCGTTCCAGAGCGCGTCGGCCGGCGTCGTGCCGGGCGGCTTCAAGATGGCGGCCAACAGCTACTACAACCCGGTCGGCACCTGGCACGGCTTCGCCAACCCGCACGCGGTGAACTTCACCCGTCGTACGTGGGAAGTGCCGCGCGTCGACCAGCCGCAGTCGACCACGTGGCGTTTCGCCGCGGCGGTGGAAGGCAGCTTCGGCGTCGCCGATCGCATCTTCGACTGGGACGTCAACTACCTCTACAACAACAACAAGGTCCACCAGGAAAACTACGGCAACCTCAACGTCGAGCGCGCCAAGCAGTCGACCGGTGCCTCGTTCCTGGACACCGACGGCGTCGTGAAGTGCGGTGCGCCGGGTGCGGTGATTCTGGGCTGCGTGCCGTGGAATCCCTTCATCCCGTACGGTCGCGTCGGCGACGGCGGCCTGACGGGCAACCAGGCCCTGCAGGACTGGCTGTTCCAGCGCCTGAACTCCTCGGGTGAAACCGAAACGACGGTGTACGCGGCCAACCTGAGCGGTTCGCTGGCGACGCTGCCGGCGGGCGACCTGGGCGTTGCGGTCGGCGTTGAAAACCGCAAGGAAGAAGGCCGCTTCATCCCGGACGCGCAGGCGGTGACGGGCAACTCGACCACGCTCGCGAGCGGCCCGACGCAGGGCAGCTACACCGTGGACGAGTTCTACGCCGAACTGTTCATCCCGGTGCTGGCCGACTTGCCGGGCGCGAAGGAACTGAGCTTCAGCCTCGCCAGCCGCTACTCGGACTACGACACGTTCGGCGACACGGTCAACAGCAAGTTCGGCTTCAAGTGGAAGCCGCTGGACTCGCTGCTGTTCCGCGGTACCTGGGCTGAAGGCTTCCGCGCGCCGACGATCGCCGACCTGTACGGCGGCGGCTCGCAGACGTTCTCGTTCTTCACCGACCCGTGCGATACCAGCTTCGGTGCAGCGGCTTCGCAGGCCGCCGTGCGCGCGGCGTGCGGTACGCAGGCCCCGGTGGTTCCGAACCCGAACACCTTCCGCCAGCTGGCGCAGGGCTTCAACCCGGCGACCGCCGCCGGCTCGCAGTCGCCGGTCGCGTTCTTCTCCGGTTCGAACCCGAACCTGATCCCGGAAACCTCCGAGTCCAAGACCCTGGGCACGGTGTGGAGCCCGGGCTTCATCGAAGGCCTGAACGTCAGCCTCGACTGGTGGAACATCCGCATCGAGGACACGATCGTCGCCGACTCGCCGACGCAGATCCTCAACGACTGCTACATCCAGGGCGATGCATCGCGCTGCGCACTGTTCACGCGTGACGCCACGCTGGGCTACGTCAACAACCTCGCGTTCGCCAGCATCAACGCCGGCTACCGCGAGGCCGAGGGCTGGGACATGGACCTGAGCTACCGTCTGGCGACGGAAGGCTTCGGTACGTTCAACCTGTCCTGGCAGACGACGTACACCACGAAGGACGAAATCAAGACCGACACCAACCCGGCCACGAAGGCGCAGCAGCTCGTCGGCTACGCCACCTCGCCGGGCTTCATCGGTACCTTCCGCGTGCGTTCGAACACCAGCCTGTCGTGGGATATGGGCATGTGGAGCGCCACCTGGGGCATGCGCTACTACTCGGGCATGAAGGAAACCTGCTTGTCGGCCGCGCTGTTCCCGGATGAGTGCTCGAATCCGGAGTTCGCCGTCGCCAACCCGGTTCCGGCGCAGGCCCGCGCGATCAACGAGATCGGCTCCAACACCTTCCACGACCTGGAAGTGCGCTGGAAGGCGCCGTGGAACGCGACCGTCGCGCTGGGTGCGAACAACGTGTTCGACCACCAGGGTCCGGTGGTTTACAGCCAGCCGAACGCGAACGTGTCCTACCAGGGCCAGTTCGACATCGGTCGTTTCATCTACATGAAGTACCAGCAGCGCTTCTGATCCATCACGCTGCTTCTACCTTCGCGTAGAGCACCAGGGCGGCCCCGAAAGGGGCCGCCTTTTGTTTGCGCGATGCACCTGGACCGGATGCCCGGCCGACATCTCCGGAAAACACGTTGTCGGCCACCCGGCCGAAGCGGCTCTCTTTTCCGGGCGGATACGCCGGAGCCGTTTCCTTTGCCGATTCAGGCTTTCCGCATTGCAGCATCCGGATGTCACGATCCGATAACCGGTAGTTAACGTGTCTTTCACTTTTCTGGTGACGGGGTTAGGATCGGGTTAAGCCTTGCCGTTTTTGGCGTCTTTTTTGACTCCGTCGGCCGGGCCCCATGGGAAGTACCACCCTGAGTTTTTCGGAGAGAGAGATGACTTTGAAGACCACCCAGCTCCGCGACGCGATCACCTTCGCGCTCGCCGTGGGCACCACCGCGGCTGCCGGTACCGGCATCGCCGTCGCCCAGGAAGGCGAGAAGGCCACGACCCTCGATCGCATCGAGGTGACGGGCTCGCGCATCAAGCGCGCCGACATCGAAACGTCCCAGCCGATCTTCTCGCTGAGCCGCGACGACATCACGGCGCAGGGCCTGACCTCGGTCGGCGACGTGATCCAGAACATCACCGCCAACGGTTCCACGCTCAACAGCACGTTCAACAACGGCGGTAACGGCGAGACGCGCGTCAGCCTGCGCAACCTCGGTTCCAACCGCACGCTGGTGCTGGTCAACGGTCGTCGCTGGATCGGCGGCACGGGCCTGGGCGGCGCGGTCGACCTCAACACCATCCCGTCGGCTGCGGTCGAACGCATCGAAGTGCTGAAGGACGGCGCGTCGACGATCTACGGTTCGGACGCCATCGCCGGCGTCGTGAACGTGATCCTGCGCCAGAACTTCGACGGCGCCGAAGCGAACGCCTACTACGGTCAGTTCGACAAGGGCGACGGCGCACGTCAGGCCTACGACTTCACCATCGGCACGAGCGGCGACCGCTTCTCGGCGATGCTGGGCTACGGCTACGTGAAGGAAGAGCCGGTCATGGCCGGCGACCGTTACATCTCGAAGGAGCCGACCTACACCACCGGCAACTTCTTCGGTTCGGGCACCAGCCCGAACGGTCGCTTCGCGCTGTGCCCGGGCGGCTACAACCCGGCGACCAACACCTGCACCGGCGGTCAGACCAACTTCAACGGTGGCGCTGGTACCTGGACCTACGACGGCGCCGGCAGCCCGGCCCGCCCGTACGTGCCGGGCGCGGATGCGTACAACTTCGCTCCCGAGAACTACCTGCTGACGCCGCAGGAGCGTCGTTCGGTGTTCGGTAACGCGTCGGTCGACATCACCGACAACGTCCGCTTCAAGACGACCGTCACCTACAACCAGCGCGTGTCCGAGCAGCTGCTGGCCGCCATGCCGGTCGTGCTGGGCCTGGCCCCGGGCGCGACGCCGCTGGCGCAGGACGTCTTCATCAGCCGTAACAGCATCTACAACCCGTACGGTGCCGACGTCTCGCGCATCAACCGTCGTATCACCGAGACGGGCGGTCGTTCGTTCAACCAGGACGTCCGTACGTTCGCGATGAACGCCGGCTTCGAAGGCACGCTGAACTTCGGCGAGAAGTTCTACGACTGGGAAGCGGGCTACTTCTACGGCCAGAACAAGGCCAACAACACCACGCACGGTCTGTTCAACCTGATCGCGCTGGGCCAGGCGCTCGGCCCGTCGTTCTTCGACACCGACGGCACGCCGCGTTGCGGCACCGCGGCCTCGCCGATCTCCGGCTGCGTCCCGATGAACATGCTCGGCGGCGTGGGCGGCATCACGCAGGACATGCTGGACTTCTCCAGCTTCACCGCGCACGACGAGTACAGCTACACGCAGAAGAACTACTACGCCAACTTCAGCGGCGACCTGTTCGACCTGCCGGCTGGCGCGCTGGGCTTCTCGGTTGGCGCCGAACACCGCACCGAAGAGGGCTACGACTCGCCGGACGCGCTGATCAACTCGGGCAACACCACGGGTAACCAGCGCACCGCGACCTCCGGTGGTTACAAGGTCGACGAAGCGTATGTCGAACTTGCCATCCCGGTGCTGGCCGACGCGCCGTTCGCCAAGCTGCTCGACTTCTCCCTGGCCACGCGCTACTCGGATTACTCGAACTTCGGCGACACGCTCAACAGCAAGTTCGGCTTCCGCTGGAAGCCGATCGAAGACCTGATGGTGCGTGGTAACTGGTCCGAAGGCTTCCGCGCTCCGTCGATCGCCGAGCTGTTCGCCGGCCAGGCCGACTCGTTCCCGACCCTGCCCGATCCCTGCAACACCGCCAACTACAACACGCAGACCAGTGTCGGCCAGGCCCAGTGCCGTGCCGAAGGTGTGCCGGCCGGTGGCTACCGCCAGGACAGCGCGCAGATCCGCATCACCGTTGGTGGCAACCCCAACCTGATGCCGGAGAAGTCCGAGTCGTACACCTTCGGTTTCGTGTACAGCCCGCACTACGTCGAAGGTCTGGACGTCTCGCTCGACTGGTGGAAGATCACGCTGGAAGACAAGATCGACACGATCCTGCCGACCGCCATCATCCAGCAGTGTCTGGATTCCGGCGGCGCGGGCCCGACCTGCGCGCTCTACACGCGTAATGCCGGCGGCGACATCAACACGCTGCTCAGCACCACCACGAACATCGGTGGTACGCGCGTGGAAGGCTACGACCTGACCGTCGGCTACAAGCTGCCGGAAACGCCGTACGGCAAGTTCAGCTTCACCTGGGATACCACGTACCTGGCCGAGCAGATGGACGACGTCGATGGCGACGGCCGTTTTGGCGAGGACAACCAGCGTGAGCCGGCGATCGGCCAGCCGTTGAACTACAACGAAGGCGGCAACCTGGTCGGCGAATACGCCCAGAACGACAACAAGTGGCGCATCCGTTCGAACCTGGCCACCCGTTGGGAAATGGGCGACTGGGGCGCGACCTGGAACATGCGCTTCTACTCGCGCCAGGACGAAGTCTGCGATCCGGGCTTCGAAGAGTACGGCTTCGGCTACCTGTGCACCGAGACCGATCGCTTCATCGGCATCCCGACCGACACCAACGGCAATGGCGTTTGGGACGGCACCGCCGGCGGCGACACGATCGAATCGCAGAAGGAAAGCCTGCACCACATCGGTGGCACGACGTACCACGACGTGAGCGTGTACTGGAATGCGCCGTGGAACGCGAAGATCGCGGTCGGTATCAACAACGTGTTCGACAAGAACCCGCCGATCGTGCTCAACGCCTTCGCCAACACGTTCGACCCGCAGTACGAGGTCCCGGGCCAGTTCTTCTACATGCGCTACTCGCAGAAGTTCTGATCGGTACTTACAGCACTTGCACGATGACTACGGCCCCGAAAGGGGCCGTAGTTTTTTGCGACTGTTTCAGAAATGAAACAATGCGCGTTCAGACTGTTGAAGATTAACAACACTTTAAGTATTCGCTCTGCAGGTCTACCATCGGGCCCGACCTTGCCGGACTTGGCGCGGTTGTTTGCTCCGCCCGGTGTGGTTCCCATGGGAACAACTTAGACCGACTTGGAGAGAGCGATGAATCCGAAAACAACGAAGCTCCGGGACGCAATTCGCGTGACGCTAGCCCTGGGCACGACCACCGCGGCGGGCATGGGTGCAGCACAGGCCCAGGACCCCGCCCCTGCCGCAAACCAGCAGGAAGCCACCACCCTGGATCGCATCGAAGTCACCGGTTCGCGCATCAAGCGCGCCGATGTCGAGACTTCGCAGCCGATCTTCTCGCTCAGTCGCGATGACATCACCGCGCAGGGCCTCACCTCCGTCGGCGACGTGATCCAGAACATCACCGCCAACGGTTCCACGCTCAACACCACCTTCAACAACGGTGGTAACGGCGACACCGGCGTCAGCCTTCGCAACCTCGGTGCGAACCGCACGCTGGTGCTGGTCAACGGCCGTCGCTGGGTCGGCGGCGCATCGGGCACGGGCCTGGGCGGCCAGGTCGACCTCAACTCGATCCCGACCGCCGCGGTCGAGCGCATCGAAGTACTGAAGGATGGCGCATCGGCGATCTACGGCTCCGATGCCATCGCCGGTGTCGTGAACGTGATCCTTCGCCAGAATTTCGAAGGCGCCGAAGCGAACGCGTATCTCGGCGTTTACGACAAGGGCGACGGTTTCCGCCAGTCCTACGACTTCACCATCGGCAGCACGACCGACCGCTTCGCGGTTTTGCTGGGCTTTGGCTACGTCAAGGAAGATCCCGTGATGGCGGGCGACCGCTACATCTCCAAGGAGCCGATCTACACCACCGGCGCCGCGCTCGGCGGCAGTTCGACCACGCCCAACGGCAACTTCTCGGTGCGTTTCGGCGAGTGCTTCACCGATCCGACCGATCCCGACACCGCCACTCGCTGCCGTCCCGACGGCACGCCGGGCAGCTTCACCTACAACCAGGGCGCTGGCGCGGCCAACTGGCGCAACTTCACCAACAACGACATCTACAACTTCGCGCCGGACAACTACCTGCTCACGCCGCAGGAACGCCGCTCCGTGTTCGGCAACGCGTCGGTGGAGATCACCGACAACGTCCGCTTCAAGACCACGCTGACGTACAACGAACGCCAGTCCGAGCAGCTGCTCGCAGCGATGCCCATCACGCTGGGCGTGCCCGTCGCCGGCACCAACGCCGGCAACGTGGTGATCAGCGCCGACAGCATCTACAACCCGTTCGGCGAGGACATCGACTGGGTGCAGCGCCGCGCGGTTGAGACCGGCGGTCGCAGGTTCAGCCAGGACGTGCGCACGTTCGCGATGAACGCCGGCTTCGAAGGCACGCTGAACTTCTCCGACAAGTACTACGACTGGGAAGCGGGCTATTTCTACGGCCGCAACAAGGCCAACAACACCACCAACGGCCTTTTCAACGTGATCTCGCTGGGCAACGCGCTCGGTCCGTCGTTCATCGCCGATGATGGAACGCCGACCTGCGGCACGCCCGATTCGCCGATCGCCGGCTGCGTTCCGATGAACATGCTCGGCGGCGTGGGCAGCATGACGCAGGACATGCTGGACTATTCCACCTTCGTCGCGCACGACGAATACAGCTACACGCAGAAGACCTACTACGCGAATATCGGCGGCGATCTGTTCGATCTTCCCGGTGGACCGCTGGGCTTCTCGGTCGGTCTGGAACATCGCAGCGAAGACGGTTACGACTCCCCCGACGCGCTGATCAATTCCGGCAACACCACCGGCAACGCGCGCACCGCGACGAACGGCGGTTACACGGTCGACGAGGCGTATCTGGAACTCGCGATTCCGGTCCTCGCCGACGTGCCCGGCGCGCGGTTGCTCGACTTCTCGGTGGCCACGCGCTACTCGGATTACAGCAACTTCGGCGACACGCTCAACAGCAAGTTCGGCTTCCGCTGGAAGCCCATCGACGACCTGCTGGTCCGCGGCAACTGGTCCGAAGGTTTCCGCGCACCTTCCATCGCCGAACTGTTCGCCGGCCAGGCCGACTCGTTCCCGCAGGTCAGCGATCCCTGCAACCAGGCCAACTTCGGTAACCAGACGCCGCCCGCACAGGCCCGCTGCCAGGCCGAAGGCGTGCCCAACGGCGGTTATGCGCAGAACAACACGCAGATCCGCATCACCGTCGGCGGCAATCCGAACCTGCTGCCTGAAAAGGCCGAATCCACCACGGCCGGCCTCGTGTACAGCCCGCACTTCGTCGAAGGCCTCGACGTTTCGCTGGACTGGTGGAAGATCAAGATCGAGGACGCGATCACCACGGTCGGCGCTACCGCGATCATCCAGCAGTGCATCGATTCCGGCGGCACCGGCGCGACCTGCGATCTGTACAGCCGCCAGCCCGGCGGCGAAATCCTCACGCTGCTCAACACCACGACCAACATCGGCGGCACCAAGGTCGAGGGTTGGGACATGACGGTGAGCTATCGCCTGCCCGAAACCGAGTGGGGCAAGTTCAGCTTCACCTGGGATACGACGTACCTGTCGGAGTTCCTCAACGACAACGACGGCGACGGCGTGTACGGCGAGGACATCTTCAGGGAACCGGCCATCGGCGCACCGATGGCGGCCAACGAAGGCGGCAACCTGGTCGGCGAGTACGACGGCCCGAACCTGCTGAACTACTGGCGCATCCGTTCGAACCTGGCGGCGCGCTGGGAGAAGGGCGACTGGGGCGCGACCTGGAACGTGCGCTACTACTCCGACCAGACCGAACCCTGCCAGACCTTCGAGGACTACGGTTACGGCTGGCTGTGCACGACCACCGACCGCTTCCGCAGCGTGCCCACCGATGCCAACGGCAACGGCATCTGGGACGGCACGGCCGGCGGCGACGACTTCACCGTCATCGCGGCGAACGAGCACCATATCGGCGCTTCGACCTACCACGACGCCAGCGTGTACTGGAACGCGCCGTGGAACGCGAAGGTGACCTTCGGCATCAACAACCTGTTCGACAAGAACCCGCCGATCGCCTACACCGCGTTCGCCAACTCGTTCGATCCGCAGTACGACCTGCCGGGACGGTTCATCTACTTCCGCTATTCGCAGAAGTTCTGAGCCTTTGACGCCATGCGTCACCTGCTGCGGCCCCGCGAGGGGCCGCAGCTTTTTCCGGGCTACACTCAGCTTTTCCAGGCGCCGGCCGCGACCGCATGAGCTTCGAGATCAGCCCCGTTTTTTCGGTTCCCTTCGCGCAGGACGTACTGCCAGACGCCGCCGCGATCAACCAGCAGCTGCGCGCGCTGATCCTGTCGCGCGAGAGCGAAGGCGCGCGTTACGCCAATCCCAATCCTTCGCTGCAGCAGCAGCCGGGCGTGTTCGAAAGCGACTTCAACCTGTTCGCCTGGCCGGATGCCTGCATCCAGCAGCTGCGCCAGTTCTGCTGGGCCACGCTGGGCCGCACGGTGCAGGACCTCAACGGCTATACCAGCGAGGAAATGAAGCGGCTGCAGATCTTCTCGCACACCTGGTTCCATGTGACGCGCAACGGCGGCTTCACCATCAACCACACGCATCCGATGGCATCGTGGTCGGGCGTCTACTGCGTGGATCCGGGCACGACGCCGGAGGATCGCCCCGAGTCGGGCATCCTGCGCTTCCACAACCCGCACCATTACAGTAACTACTTCCTCGATGCCGGCAACGCGCGCCTGCGCGCGCCATATCACCACGGCACCTGGAACGTGCGTTTCCAGGCTGGGCAACTGGTGTTGTTTCCGTCGTGGCTGCAACACGAAGTGATGCCGTTCTACGGATTGGACGAGCGGATCACGGTCGCGTTCAACTGCTGGTTCGGGATGAAGAACGGCTGATCCGCCAGCTTCTGTTAGTGCAAAAAAACAGCCATTTTCAAGCGTTTTCAAGTAGACCTGAAGAAGCGTGACACGGGAAGAAGAACAGGAACCGCATCGGATCGATCAAAGAAAAGGGCCGCTGAACGCGGCCCTTTCGCTTTCCTTCGATTGAGGGAATCGTCGTCTCGTCATTCCAGCCGCAACGTCGCATCGCCCGAGAAGCTCTCGATCGTCACATCGCCATCGCCATTGCCGTAGCGGTGATCGAAGTTCGAACCCGGGCCGTGCTTGGGACGGTTGATCTGCGCGCCCGGCGCGCTCAGGTCGCCGCTGAAGCTCTCGCCGCGCACGTTCGCCGACAGGTTCTTCGGCAGCGTGAGGTCGAGGTCGCCGCTGACGGTTTCCAGCGAGATGCGGCCGTTGTTCGCCAGCGCGGTGTTGATGCGGATGTCGCCCGACACCGTGGAACCCGACAGCTTCTGCACTCGCGTGCTGAGCGTGCTCACGTCGATGCGACCGGACACCGTTTCCACGCGCACCTCGCCGTCGAGGCGACCGCGCAGGTTGAGGTCGCCGCTCACCGTTTCCGCGCTGACTCGGCTGGAATTGACGGTGAGGGTGAGGTCGCCGCTGACGCTGTCGAAGTCGGCTTCGCGCGGCGCCGCTGCGACGGTGACTTCGCCGCTGACGGTGTCGATGGACAGCTCGTTCGACGCCACGCCTTCGACATTCACGTCGGCCGAGACCACGTCGATATCGAGGTCGGCGCGCACCGGCACCATCACGCGCAGGTCGGTCGGCTCGCTCTTGTCGCTGCCGCCGAACACGCCCACGCCGCTGCGGTTGGGATACTTCACGCGGATGCTGAGGTGTTCGCGGTCGCCTTCGATCTGCAGGCGTTCGACGCCCTCGCCCAGGCTGCCTTCGATCTTCACCTCCGGCTTGTCCCAGGCGCGCACTTCGACGCTGCCCTTGACGTTTTCGATCTCGACCCGTCCGCGCGGGTCCAGCGGACGCGACTCGTTGATCGGCGTGGCGGCGAAGGCGCCGTGCGCCATCAGCAGGGCCAGGCCGAATGCGAGGCGTTGGATGTGGGCGCGGGTCATGGACGTTCTCCGGGAATCAGGCTTGCGTTCTTGGGTGTGGAAAGGTTTCGGGATCGGGGCATTTCGAATCATGGGGCGGCCAGCTCAGGCATAAGCCACCTTCTGCGCAAGTGCGAGTCGGCGTGCGTAGGTGCGGCGCAGCTGCTCCAGCAGCAGGCGCGAATCGGGGTTGTGCGCCAGGGCGTCGAGGATCAGCGCGGCGTTGCGGTCGAGTTCGTCGAACGCCGGCTGCAGTTCCGCCGGCGGGCGGCCCGGGCCGACTTCGATCATCGCGGCCTGGTACTGGCGCCTCATGCCCTGCGCTTCCGCCTGGACCAGCGACTCGCGCTGGCCGGATTCCGCGCCGGGCTTGGCCGGGCCTTCGCCGCCGCTGCGCCAGAAGCCGATCATGCCCACGGCCAGGACCAGCGTGGCGGCCAACGCGACCGGCGCGATCCATCGAGGCCGTTGGGGCGCGACCTGGCGCGGCTGTTCCTGGATGCGCTGCGCGATGCCGGCCCATAGGTCGTGTTCGGGCGCTTCGTCGCGTCGCATCGCCCGCAGCTGCCAGCGCAGCGCATCGGGCAGGTCGTCGCGGCGGGTGTCGTCGTTGTGGTTCGTGTTCATGCGTGTGCCTCCAACCGGTCGCGCAGGAGATTGCGCGCGCGGTGCAATTGCGCTTTCGAACTGCCGACCGCCATGCCGAGTTCGGCGGCGATCTCCTCATGCTTCCAGCCTTCCACGTCGTACAGGACCAGCACCGCGCGGGCGCGCGGCGGCAGGCTGGCGACGGCGCGTTCCAGGTCCATGGACAGCGCTGTGGTATGTCCCGCCGAATCGGCACTGCCGATCAAGTCGAAAACTTCTTCGTCCGAGTCGCCTTCGTCCTGCGGGCGGCTGCGCCGGCTGCGCAGCTCCATCAGCGCGGTGTTCACCGCCAGCCGGTGGAGCCAGGTCGAGAACGCCGACTCGAACCGGAACGCCGGCAGCGCCTGCCATGCGCGGACGAAGGCTTCCTGCGTCAGGTCCTCGGCGCGGGCGCCGTGGCCGCCGACAAGCCGGGCGATCACGCCGTGGACGCGACCGGCATGGCGGCGATACAGCGCCTCGAAGGCCCGCATTTCGCCACGCGCGGCCGCCGCCACCAGGCTGCGTTCCTCGCTGCCGTCGTCGGGGACGGCGGGGGCTTCGATCAGGCTTTCGGTCACGACGGTCAGCATGTCCTTATTGATGCGCCGGACGGGCCGCGGGTTTAAGAGGCTGACGACGGCTCGCGCCAGGGCGCCAGGCCTTCCAGCAGCGGGCCCAGCTTGTCGGCGTACGGCGCCCAGGCCGCCTTCCGGTTCCTGATGATGCCGCCCCGCATCTGGGGACTGCTGGCCGTGGCCACGGCGCCGGGGCGGTCGAGGGTGGTGGCCGCGGCGTCCCAGGGCAGGCCGCAGAAGTCGAGCACCTGCCGCATCACGCCTTCCGGATCGGCCACCAGCGCGTCGTAGCGGACGTCCAGGATCCGGCCCGGCATGGCCTGGTGCCAGTGGTCCATCAGCTGGCGGTACTGGCCGTACCACTCGGCCAGCTCGCGCTGGTCGTAGGAGAAGGTGTTCACGTCGGAGAACATCGTGCGCAGGTTCGAGAAGCACGTGTCGACCGGGTCGCGCACCATGTGCAGGATGCGCGCGTGCGGCAGCGCGCGCGCGATGAAGCCCAGGTTGAGGAAGTTCGAGGGCAGCTTCTCGGTCAGCACCGCCCTGCCCTTCGCGCGCGAAGCGGTGTGTTCGAGGAAGCGGCGCCCGAGCGCGGCGTAATCGACCTTGTCGGCGCGACGCACCAGCTCGGCGTCGAGCACGCCCTTGCCGCGGTAATCGGCGAAGTAGCGCATCTGCGAGGCGAACGAATACGTCTCGCCGCCGTCGGTGACGTCCGGATGTCCGCCGAGCAGCTGTTCCAGCAGCGTGCTGCCGGAGCGGTGCATGCCGACCACGAACACCGGTCGGTACGGCGCGGGCTCGTCGGCATGCGCATGGCCGGCGTCGACGAAGCCCGCATCGCACAGCTTCATCAAACCTTCGTACATGCGCCGCGCGTCGGCGCGATCGTGCGGCGAAAGCTGGCGCTTGGTGCGGCAGGCGTGGTCGAGCGCCTGCCACGATTCCTCGTACGCGCCCAGGTCGTGCGTTTCGTTGTGCACCGCGTAGGCAAGGTACACACGGCTTTCGCTGCCTGCCGGCACCCGCGGGATCAGCGCCTTCATCCGGTCGACGTGGTTGTGTTCGGGCGTCTGCTTCTTCAGGCGCGACAGCACCCAATGCGCCTGCGCGTACGTCGGCAGGATCGCGATGCACTGCTCCAGTTCCTGTTCGGCCTCGTCCATCTGGCCGAAGAACATGTGCACCACGCCGCGGAAGTAGCGCGCCGGTGCGTGGCGCGCATCGCGTTGCACGGCGAGGTCGAGCAGCTGCATCGCCAGCTCGTTCTCCCCGCTGGTGCTGACCAGCATCGCCACTTCCGTCAGCCACGCGGCGGACTTTCGCTCCTGCCAGCGCGAATGCGCCAGGCACTCCATCAGCAGCGCCGGTTCGTTGAACAGTCGCAGCGCGCGCGCGAGGTTGAGCACCGCCTCGTCGCCCTGCGGCCGTGCGGCCAGCGCACGAACGGCGTACTCGCGCGAATCGCGATAACGGCCCAGCGACAGCGCCATGCGCGAGGCGCGCAGCATCGCCATGACGTGGCCGGGATCTTGCTCGAGCACGCCGTCGTAGGCGCCCAGCGCGGCCGCCCATTGACCCTGCTTCGCGTAGGTTTCGGCGCGTTGCCAGAGCGTTGCGACGTTCATGCCCACTCCCCTGGCGGCTGCATCACCAACGGTGATCCGAGGTACGGCACGACGAAGCGCTCCGCCCATTCGCGGGCGCGTGCGAGTTCGTTGCCGAAACGATCGGTCACCATCCGCGCTTCCTGCGCCCGCTGCTGCGCGCTGTATTCCACCGACATCGCCTTCGCGTTGCGATGGGCGACCTCGCGCGTGCGTTCGCGCAAAGCATCTTCGGGCGAGGGCAAACGCCACCACCGCGCGCATGCGGCGACGGTGGTTTCCGGATCGTCCGCCAGCGTCGCGAAATCGAGCGCGCGCGCACGCTCGCCGAAATCGCGAACGAGACCGGCGAGCAGGTCGCGCTGCGCCGCCCACTGCAGCGCGACCGCGCACAGCAGGTCCGGCGGCTGCAACGCCTGCGGCGGGAGGCGCGCATGCAGCGTCCCGGCGCGCAGCGCGCGTTCGGCCAACGCGGGCACCTTCGCCTGCGTTTCAGGCGTTTTCTTGATGTTGGAGACGAGGAAGTCGTCGAGCGTCGAAGTCAGCAGCACCGCGCGACTTCCCGGCGTCGCACGCAGCAGGTCCGGCGCGACGTTCAGCGCGGCGTGCGTGGCCTTCACCAACACATCGCCGCCCTGCGTCCACGGGCGCGACAGCAGGCGCACGGTCGTATCGCACAAATCGTCGATCGACCAGCCCGAATGCCGCGCATCGCCGAGGCGACGCAGCACGAGCGGTTCCTTCAACGCCACCTGGTACCGCGGCAGATGCACCGCTCGCGCGAGCAGCGTCGAGCCGCAGAACGACGTGTGGAACAGCCATGCGGGCGGACGCTGCGATGACGGCAACGTCGCGAGGCTTTCCGCTGCAACCGCATCGACCGACGCGAGCGCCGCATCCAGCCGCGTATCGAGGAAGGTCGAACGCTCCAGCGCATCGACATCGAGCATCGCCATGTCGAAGCGACGTTCGGGCACGTTCAGATCGATGGGAAACCAATGCGCGTCGGTCGCGCGCATCGGCAGCGTTGCCTCGGAACTCGCCGTTTCCACTGCGCTCAGGCCGGAGCGCGCTGGCGCTCGAACTTGATCGCGAACGTATAACGCGGCGCGTAGCAGATGCGGTTCGGCGGGCGGCCGACGTGCTTGATCGCGCCGTCGAAGATCACCAGCCGGCCCGGACGCGGCTGCACCGCGGCGGCCACTTCGTTGTCGGCGTCGAAGAACATCGTCTCGCCGCCCCACTCCACGTCCCACTGCTCGCACAGGTACCACAGCGCGGTGAGGTCGTGCTGGTCGGGCAGGCAGTCGGTGTGGGTGAAGAGCATGTCGCCGAAAGTGGCGACATTGGTGTACGCGCGGTACGGACGGTAACCGTACTCGCGCGTGGTGAAACCCAGCACCGCGCGGCGGGTGATGTCGAAGATCGGCTGCGGCACCAGCGCTTCGAGTTTCACCTCGGTCGCCCAGTGCTTGTGCTCGGCCGTTTCCGGCCGGGCGATCTCGGTGCGCGTGAACGCGGCCTTGGCCAGTCCGCGCACGTAATCGGCGACGTTGGGCAGATGGCCATCGAACACCCGCAGCGGGCGGCCGTCGATCTCGAATTCACGACTGGCCGCGAGCGCGGCGGGGTTCGGTGTCATGCAGGCCTCAGTTTCCCAGCGCCTTCGCGATGCGCTGCTGTTCGTCCTTCAACGCCTGCGGCATGCGCGGGCCGTATTCGTCGAGATATTCGCCGATGCTGGCGAATTCCGCCTGCCAGCCTTCGCGCTCGAAACCGAACAGCTTCGCGCGCGCTTCGTCGCTCAGCTGCACGCCTTCGAGGTTGATCTCGTCGTTCTTCGGCAGGTGGCCGATCGGCGTTTCCACCGAACCGGCTTCGCCCTTCACGCGCTGGATCATCCACTCCAGCACGCGCAGGTTCTCGCCGAAGCCCGGCCACAGGAACGAACCGTCGTCGCCCTTGCGGAACCAGTTGACGTGGAAGATCTTCGGCAGCTTCGCGCCGGCCTGGTCGAACGACAGCCAGTGCGTGAAATAGTCGGCGAAGTTGTAGCCGCAGAAGGGCTTCATCGCCATCGGGTCGCGGCGCATCACGCCGACCGCACCGGTCGCGGCGGCAGTGGTTTCAGAACCCATCGCGGCGCCGACCAGCACGCCGTGCGTCCAGTCGCGCGCTTCGAACACCAGCGGCACCAGCGAAGGACGACGTCCGCCGAAGACAATGGCGCTGATGGGCACGCCGGCTGCGTTCTCGGCCTGCGTGGAGTAGCTCGGGCACTGCTTCGCGCTCACGGTGAAGCGCGAGTTCGGATGCGCGGCCGGGCCCTTGGCGGCGTCGAACGCGTTGCCGCGCCAGTCGGTGACCGGCTGCTGGCCGTCGTCGAGGCCTTCCCACCACGGCTGGTTGTCGGCGGTGACACCGACGTTGGTGAAGATGGTGTTGCTCTGGATCGACGCCAGCGCATTGGGGTTCGACTTGGTCGAGGTGCCCGGCGCCACGCCGAAGAAGCCGGCTTCGGGATTGATGGCGTACAGGCGGCCGTCGCTTCCCGGGCGCATCCAGCAGATGTCGTCGCCGACCGTCCACACCTTCCAGCCATCGGCGCGATAGCCCTCCGGCGGAATCAGCATCGCCAGGTTGGTCTTGCCGCACGCCGACGGGAACGCCGCGGCGACGTAATGCGTTTCGCCCTGCGGGTTTTCCAGGCCGAGGATCAGCATGTGCTCGGCGAGCCAGCCTTCCGAACGCGCCTGGTGCGAGGCGATGCGCAGCGCGTGGCACTTCTTGCCCAGCAGCGCGTTGCCGCCGTAGCCCGAACCGAACGACTTGATGGTCAGTTCTTCGGGGAAATGCATGATGAAACGGCGCTCGGGATCGAGCTCGCCGATCGAATGCAGGCCGCGCACGAACTTGCCTTCGCGCTCGATGCGCGCCAGGGCCGGCGCGCCCATGCGCGTCATGATGCGCATGTTCGCCACGACGTACGGACTGTCGGTGATTTCCACGCCGCAGCGCGACAGCGGCGAATCGATCGGACCCATGCAGTACGGGATCACGTACATCGTGCGGCCCTTCATGCAGCCGTCGAAGAGCGCGTCCATCTTCTTGTGGCCGTCGGCCGGCGACATCCAGTGGTTGTTCGGACCGGCATCGTCCTGGTTCGTGGTGCACACGAAGGTCAGGTGCTCCACGCGCGCGACGTCGTCCGGATGCGAGCGATGGAGGTAGCTGTTCGGATGCGTCTTCTCGTTGAGCTTGACCAGCGTGCCATCGGCCTGCATCTGCGCGATGAGCGCGGCGTTCTCGGCGTCGCTGCCGTCGCACCATTGGATCGCGTCGGGCTTGGTCAGCGCGGCGACTTCGGCGACCCAGGCATTCAGAGCGGCAAGCTTGCTGCCTTCGGCCCCCGGCGCGATGGCAGGTTTGGCGACGTCATGGGAAATGGCATTCATTGCGGAACTACCTCCAGCGGGGGCCGGTCTTCAGGGAAATTGTGTTTCGACAGCCAGGTTGACGACTAGGCTGACGGAATCAGCGTCGCCATCATGTGCTCGACATAGGCCTCGAATTCATCGTGCTGCATGCGCGCCTGATGCAACTGCAGGTTCAGCTGCAGGAAGCCGACGTAAGCCGCGTACAGCAGGCGTGCGCGATGCTGGGCGTCGGTACGGCTGAGCCCGGCCTGGCGGAACGATGCGGTGAGGTATTCCAGGCGGCGCTCGGACACGCGGCCGATGACCGGCTGCACCGCCGGGTGGTCCAGCGCCTTCAGCAGCTCGGAATAGATGACGTGCGACTTGAACTCGTGCGCGACCAGCGTGAACAGCGCACGCAGGCGCTCGCGCGGATCGGAAATGGGTTCGAGCTGGCCGAAGACGGTTTCCTGTTCGACCTTCTCCCAGCGCTCCAGCGCGGCGACGAGCAATGCATCGCGCGACGGGAAATGCCAGTAGAAGCTGCCCTTGGTCACGCCCAGGCGCCGGGCGAGCGGTTCGACCGCGACGGCGGCGACGCCCTGTTCGGCGATGAGGTCCAGCGCGGCCTGCGCCCAGTCGTCGGCGCTCAGCCGCCCTGTTCGCTCGGGCGCGGATCGGGCCGGCGCCGATTTGTCCTGGAGCGGCCTCTCACCGATTCCGCGTTCGCCGGGACGATCCTGTCCGGCTCCTTCGTGCTTGGTCTGGGCGTCTGAGCTCATGGTTTCAAGTTTAACCATACGCCAGTGGCGGGAACAGTATGCAGGCCGTCAAGAACCCCGAAAGAAGGCATGAAGAACCGGCTCTTGGTTGACAGCAACGCGGCGATATTACCATACTCGGCCGTATGGCAAGCGTTTGATGCGCGCGCTTGAACGCCCGTTGTTCCCAGGGCCGCGTGCATCTTCGCAACCAGACCCAACATACCTTCTATACGTACTGCCGCACCGCCGCTGGAGCGCCGTCATGAGCATCGCGATTCCCTTCATTGCCTTCCTGCTGGTAGGCGCCATCGCCGCCTACCACCGCCTGCGCCTTCCGGTGTGGGCAGCGTTGACCGCATCCGCGCTGGTGGCCTGCTGGCTGCTCGGCGCCAGCGCCACGGCGACGGTGGTGGCTGCCGTCGTCACCGCGCTGATCGCGGTGCCGCTGCTGCTGCCGCAGATCCGCCTGCCCTTCATCACCAAGCCGCTGCTTGGCTTCTACACGAAGATCCTGCCGCCGCTGTCGGAAACCGAACGCGTCGCGCTGGAAGCCGGCACCGTTGGCTGGGAAGGCCAGCTGTTCTCGGGCAAGCCCGACTGGGACGTGCTGCACAACCAGCCGCGCCCGACGCTGAGCAGCGATGAGCAGGCCTTCCTCGACGGCCCGGTCGAAGAGCTGTGCAAGATGATCGACGACTGGCAGATCACGCACGTCGACGCAGATCTTTCGCCGGCGCTGTGGGACTACATCAAGAAGAACAAGTTCTTCGGCATGATCGTGCCGAAGGAATACGGCGGCCTGGGCTTCACCGCGCTGGGCAACCACAAGGTGATCCAGAAGCTCGCGTCGATGTCGTCGGTGGTGTCTTCCACCGTCGGCGTGCCGAACTCGCTCGGCCCGGCGGAACTTCTGATGCACTACGGCACGCAGGAGCAGAAGGACTACTACCTGCCGCGCCTGGCCGATGGCCGTGAAGTGCCCTGCTTCGGCCTGACCGGTCCGTGGGCCGGTTCGGATGCGACGTCGATCCCGGACTTCGGCATCGTCTGCATGGGCGACTGGAACGGCGCGCGCGTGGTCGGCGTGAAGCTGACCTTCGACAAGCGCTACATCACGCTGGCGCCGGTCGCGACGCTGATCGGCCTGGCGTTCCGCATGTACGACCCGGAAGGCCTGATCGGCGACAAGCAGGACATCGGCATCACGCTCGCGCTGCTGCCGCGCGATACCGCCGGCGTCGAGATCGGCCGTCGCGCGATGCCGCTCAACAGCCCGTTCCAGAACGGCCCGATTCGCGGCAAGGACGTCTTCATCCCGCTGAGCCAGCTCATCGGCGGCGAAGCGTATGCCGGCAAGGGCTGGCAGATGCTGGTCGAATGCCTGTCGATCGGCCGTTCGATCACGCTGCCGTCCACCGCGTCGGGCGGTTCGAAGTTCGGTGCGGTCGTCACCGGTTCGTACGCGCGCATCCGCAAGCAGTTCGGCCTGTCGGTCGGCCGCTTCGAAGGCGTCGAGGAAGCGCTGGCCCGCATCGGCGGCAACGCCTACACCATCAGCGCGCTGGCCGAGGCTTCGGCCGCGGCGGTGGCGCGCGGCGAACTGCCCGCCGTGCCCTCGACCATCTCCAAGTACCACTGCACCGAGATGGGCCGCGAGGTCGCGCGCGACACGATGGACATCATCGGCGGCAAGGGCATCATCCTGGGCCCGCGCAACTTCGCCGGCCGCAACTGGCAGGCCGCGCCGATCATGATCACGGTGGAAGGCGCGAACATCATGACGCGCTCGCTGATGATCTTCGGCCAGGGCGCGATCCTGTGCCATCCGTGGGTATTGAAGGAAATGAAGGCGGCGACGCTGCCCGATCCGGACGAGCGCCTGCGCGAGTTCGACCGCAACCTGTTCGGCCACATCGGCTTCGCGATTTCCAATGCGGTGCGTTCGTTCTGGTTCGGCCTGACCTCGGCCCGCCTGGGCAAGGCGCCGGGCGATGCGTACACGCGTCGTTATTACCGCAAGCTCAACCGCTACTCGGCAGCGCTGGCGCTGTGCGCGGACACCTCGATGCTGCTGCTCGGCGGCAAGCTGAAGTTCAAGGAATCGCTGTCGGGCCGCCTGGGCGACGTGCTGAGCAACCTGTACATCGCAAGCGCCCTGCTCAAGCGTTACCAGGACGAAGGCTGCCCGGTGACCGATCAGCCACTGCTTGCGTGGTCGATCCACAACGCGACGTTCAAGATCGAGAAGGCGTTCTCCGGCGCGCTGCGCAACTTCCCGATCCGTCCGATCGGCTGGCTGCTGTGGGCGCTGGTGTTCCCGCTGGGCCGCCGTGCGCAGTACCCGAGCGATCGCCTTGGCCACAAGGTCGCGAGCTTGCTGATGTCGCCGAACGAAGCGCGCGATCGCCTCGGCAAGGGCGTGTTCCTCACCCCGACCGCGAACAACCCGGGCGGCCGCATCGCCAGCTACCTGCAGAAGGCCGTGCTGGCCGAGCCGGTGGAGCGCAAGTTCCTGAAGGCGCTGAAGCAGAAGGGCATCGAAGCCCACGACTTCGCCTCGCAGCTGGAAGAAGGCGTGCGCGAAGGCTGGATCACCGCCGACGAGCGTCGCCAGCTGGAAGAACTGCGCGAGCTGACGATCGACACGATCAGCGTCGACGACTTCGATCCGGAAGAACTGCGCGCCGCGACCTCGCAGGTGGGCAAGCACGACAGCCGCTACGCCGCCTGAGGCGACCCGGTCTGAAACACACGACGGCGGGCTTTGTCCCGCCGTCGTCGTATCCGGCTAATGGAATCGATCGCCATGTCCACGTCCCTGCTTTCGCTCTATCGCAAGATCACGCGCTGGCCCGCCGGCCACTGGCTTTTCTCGCGCGCCGTGTGTTTCAAGGCGCCCTATTTCGGCACGATCGCGCCGCGCATCGTGTCGCTGGAACCCAACCGCTGCGAAGTGCGCATCCATGATCGCCGCCGCGTGCACAACCACATCGGCACGGTGCACGCGATCGCCCTGTGCAACCTGGCCGAACTCGCCGCCGGCGTGATGACCGACGCCACGCTGCCGCCGTCGATGCGCTGGATTCCCAAGGGCATGACGGTCGAGTACCTGAAGAAGGCCAACGGCACGATGCACGGCGTCGCCACGCCCGACGTCCCGGTGGTCGAATCGGCATCGGGTTACGAGTTGCCCGTCACGGTGATCGTGAAGAACGACGCGGGCGAGGCGGTATTCCGTGCGTCGATCGAGATGTGGGTGTCGCCGCGGAAGTGAGCGTTCGCGTCAGCCGACGGACCACAGCGCGACCAGCGCGATCAGCGCCGGCACCGATTGCACGATGAAGATGCGTTTGTTCACCGTCGCCGCGCCGTAGAGGCCGGCGACGACGACGCAGGCCAGGAAGAACGTCGCCACGTCTCGGCGCTCGCCGATGATCGACCAGAGCAGCCCCGCGGCGAGGAAGCCGTTGTAGAGCCCCTGGTTCGCGGCGAGGACCTTCGTCGACTCGGCCTTCTCCCGCGTGAGGCGGAAGACCTTCATGCCCAGCGGGCGGGTCCACAGGAACATCTCGAGCACCAGGAAATACAGGTGCGCGAGGGCGACCAGGGCAATCAAGGCTTGCGTGGTGAGGGACATGCGGGGCGCTCCTCAGGACCGATCGTCCCTGGCGCGAACGTACCTCATCCCGTCATACGGCAACAGCGACAGCGCAAGCTCTCGTAGCCCGGTAAGCGAAGCGCACCCGGGAACCGTCACGCCCAGCCGGGTGGGCCGGAGCGCGCCGCCATCCGCCGAAGGTCATGGCGTCGCCGGTTGCGCGGTGGTTTGCGAATTCGTCTCCGCGCGTCGCGACATGCGCCAGCCGATCGTCGCCGCGCTCAGCGCAGCCAGCGCGCTGATCCCCGCGAACGCACCCGTTGTCACGCCCAGCGCGCGGAGCGCGTTCATGCTCACCGCGATGACGGTGTCGCCGAAACGCCACACCGCCGTGTCCACCGCGTTCTGGCCCTTGTAGCGGACGTTGCGCGGGACGCGCGCGTAGAGGCTGTGGCGCGCGGGTTCGGCCATGCCGTAGGCGAGTCCGCGACTGACGATGAGCGCGATCGCCACCGCCGGCAGGCCGAAGGCCATCGACGCGTGCGGATCGGGCGAGAACACCACCAGCGACAACGCCAGCATGCTCACCACCGCCCACACCAGGATCACCGCGCCCGGACCTCGACGCGGCAACAGCCAGCGGGTCAGCGTCAGCTGCGTGATGACGGTCAGCGCGTTGGCCACCTGGTCGACGCGCGCGGCGAAGGCCGTGCGCGATACCGCATCGGCGAACGTCGCGCCTGAGTAATCCGCGACCAGCGCGTAGTTCACCGTGCCGATGCCGTCGGCGAGCAGGAGCAACAGCGCCATGCCGCGCATGAACGGGTCGGTGAACACCTGCTTCAATCCGTCGAGCATGCCACCGCCGATGGGCGCCTCATGCGCGGCCTCGAAGCGGCGTTCGCCATGCGTACGCGCCCACCGGCCCAGCAGCACGATGCACACGACCGCCAGTCCCAACAGCGCCGCCGATACCAGCAACAGCGGGGCGACGCCGATGATGTTCACCAGCGTCGCGGTGAGCGTCGGGCCGGCCAATGCGCCACAGGTGCCGGCGACCGCGATGACCGGGAACAGCCGCTTGGCCTGTTCGACGTTCCAGATGTCGGACATGAAGATCCAGAACACCGACACCACGAACAGGTTGAACACGCTCACCCAGACGAAGAACGTCATGCCCAGCGCGCGCGGACCGATCAGTCCCGGCTGCGCGAACAGCGGCACGAACGCGAACAGGCAGGCGATGAAGAACAGGTACACCAGCGGCACGACGATGCGTCGCGGGTACTTCGCGATCAGCCAGGCGAACACCGGCGTCAGCAGCAGCGTGCCGATGAACGTGGCACCGTAGAACCACGGCAGCTGGGTCGAACCCACGGCGGCGGTGAGCTGCTCGCGCAGCGGCCGGATCACGTAGTACGCGGCCAGCACGCAGAAGAAGTAGGCGAACGAAAGCGCTACCGCCGGCCATTCCCCACCGCGGATGCGGCCGCCCGGCGCTGCGGGCACGTCGTCGTGGGCCTGCGGCATCGCGGTGGAACTCCCGGGAAGATGGGCGCGAGTTTAACCGCGCCCGATGACGGCGCCTTGCATGGCTGGCCCGGAACGGGGCCAGCGGCGCCCTGCCGGCCGAGGGAGCATTTGCTCTAATGGCCGCCACTACGGTCGGGCGGCGACCAGACGCGGTACGGGACCAGGGAACACGTGTTCGACTACATCATCATCGGCGCCGGCTCGGCCGGCTGCGTGCTCGCCAACCGGCTTTCGGCCGACCCCGACGTCAAGGTCCTGCTGCTGGAAGCCGGTCCGCGCGACAGCCATCCCTTCATCCACATGCCCGCCGGGCTGGCCAAGCTGGTCAACAACCGGCGCGTCAACTGGAACTACCACACCGCTCCGGAGCCGGCGCTCGACGACCGCACGCTCTGGTGGCCGCGCGGCAAGGTGCTGGGCGGCTCCAGCTCGATCAACGCCATGTGCTACACGCGTGGCGTGCCGGGCGATTACGACGAATGGGCCGCGCAGGGCGCGCCGGGCTGGGACTGGGATTCGGTGTTGCCGTGGTTCCGCAGGAGCGAGCGCAACGAACGCGGCAGCGATGCACTGCACGGCGACGACGGCCCGCTGTACGTGTCGGACCTGCGTTACAGCAATCCGCTTTCGCATGCCTTCATCGAAGCCGGGCGGCAGGCCGGCTTTCTGCTCAACAACGACTTCAACGGCCCGCACCAGGACGGCTTCGGCCTCTACCAGGTGACGCAGAAGAACGGCGCGCGCTGCTCCAGTGCGGTCGCCTACCTCGATCCCGCGCGCAACCGCCGCAACCTCACCGTCGTCACCGGCGCGCAGGCCAACCGCATCACCTTCAAGAACGGCCGCGTCACCGGCGTGGTGTACCGCGCGAAGGGACGCGTCTTCCACGAAGCGGCCGCGCGCGAAGTGCTGCTGAGCGGCGGCGCGCTCAATTCGCCCCAGCTGCTGATGCTCTCGGGCATCGGCCCGGCGATGCAGCTGCGCAGGCACGGCATCGACGTCGTCGTCGATGCGCCGCAGGTCGGCGAGAACCTGCAGGACCACCTCGACATCTGTACGCTGCGCCACTGCCCGCAGCCGATCACCTACGACCGCCTGAGCGACGCGCGCATCGCGTTCGACTATTACCTGCGCGGGCATCGCGGCATCGGCAGCAGCAACATCGCCGAAGCGGGCGGCTTCGTGCGCTCGCGTTTCGCGCCCGACGACCGTCCCGACATCCAGCTGCACTTCGTCCCGGCGATGCTCGACGACCATGGCCGCCATCGCCTCGCCGGCGACGGCTACACCGTGCACGCCTGCTTCTTGCGCCCGCGCAGTCGCGGTCGCGTGCGTCTGATGAGCGGCCATGCCGGCGACCACGTGCGCATCGAGGCGAACTATCTGAGCGACGCGGAAGGCTTCGACCTGAAGATGATGATCGAGTGCGCGAAGCTCTCGCGCGAGCTGCTCGCGCAGCCGGCCTTCGACGCGTACCGCGGCGCGCCGATCTTCCCCGCGCGCGACGACCTCACCGACGCCGAACTCGTCGAGTTCATCCGCGCGAAAGCCGAGACGATCTATCACCCCGTCGGCACCTGCCGCATGGGGTCGGATGCCTTGTCGGTGGTCGATCCGCAGTTGCGCGTGCGCGGCGTGGAAGGGCTGCGCGTGGTCGATGCCTCGGTGATGCCGACCCTCATCGGCGGCAATACCAACGCGCCGACGATGATGATCGCCGAGCGTGCGGCGGCCTTCATTCGCGCAAACTGAACGGCAAGGTTCGCGCAATCTTCACGCCCGCAGGCGCATCTACAAAAGTGAATACGAAATCCGGCGGGTTGCGAACTGCGACGCAGTCCACTAAAGCCTGAAAAATCAGTGGCGTGTTGCCGACTGTTGCCCTGCCCCCTGAGATTGGCGCTATGATCCCGCGAGATCGTGAAGCAGGGGCGAAGGCCATGAATAGCAACGTGAAAAAGCCTTCGCGCGCCCTGCGCCGCATCGGTGCAGTGGCGCTGCTGCTGCCGCTGACGCTGGGTTCGACCGCGCAGACGCCGCAGCATTCCGGCGCGCCGGTCACCAGCATCAACACCCACGCCTTCTCGACGCCGAACGTGCGCCAGGTCGAAGCGCTTCCGCCGGCCGCGCCGCTGCCGACCAACTTCGACGTTCGCCAGTTCGAATCGATGGCGCAGCAGCTGGTCGCCAACCAGCGCGTGCCGGGCCTTGCGATGGCGATGGTGCACGACGGCCGCATCCTCAGTGCGCGCGGCTACGGCATCACCGACACCAGCCACGCCTCGCCGGTGGATTCGCACACCGTCTTCCGCCTGGCGTCGTTGTCCAAGAGCTTCGCCGGCACGATGACGGGCCTGCTGGTCAACGACGGCTCGCTTCGCTGGGACAGCAAGCTGGTCGATTACCTGCCGACGTTCCGCCTCAGCAATCCGCTCGCGTCGCAGCAGCTCACCGTCGCCGACCTGCTCAGCCATCGCGTGGGCCTGACGCACAACGCGTTCGATCGCGACCTGGAGCAGTACGTCGATTTCCGCACGCTCACGCAGAAGCTCGCCTACGCGCCGCTGCAGTGCGCGCCGGGCACCTGCTACAGCTACCAGAACGTCGCCTTCAGCCTCGTCGGCGACATGGTGTTCGCCGCGACCGGCGACTTCTACGCGCAGGAAGTGCAGCGCCGCATCTTCAAGCCGCTGGGCATGAACGATGCGAGCCTGGGCCTGGAAGGCATCCAGGCCAGTCCGAGCTGGGCGCGTCCGCATGTGCGCGGTCGCGGCGGCTGGGTGTCGCAGATGCCCAAGACCACCTACTACCAGGTGCTGCCCGCTGCCGGCGTCAATGCCAGCGCCAGCGACATGGCGCAGTACCTGATCGCCCACACCGGCCATCGTCCCGACGTGCTGCCGGCACCGCTGCTGGCGACGCTGCACCACCAGCTGGTCGACACGCCGAGCGAGATCCGCGGCTCGTCGTGGCGCCGCACGCGCCTGACCGGCGCCGGTTACGCACTGGGCTGGCGCACCTACAAGTACGCCGGCCACGACGTGGTCTTCCACGGCGGTGCCGTGCAGGGCTATCGCGGCCTGATCGCGATGGTGCCGGAGCTCGACTTCGGCGTGGCGATCCTGTGGAACAGCGAAAGCTCGCTGCCGTCGGGCATGCTGCCGACGATCCTCGACACCGCGCTCGGCCTGCCGCCGGGCCAGTGGCTCGACGACGACATCGATCCGACGCTGTACGCGGAAGCGTCCGACGATGCGTCGCCGGACGCGAAGCATCCGCCGGGCCCGCACGCCTCGGCTTCGACGGCCGCGCCGCAGTAAGCCGGCGCGCCATCCGGCGCGTCACATGGACACGTTTGAATGACGCCGGGGCGTTTTGCGTTCCGGCGTTTTCGTTTGCGTCGACGAGCGTGCGAAGGCGAAATGGGGTCCGGCTTTCGCTGGAATGACGGTGAGGTCTGAAGCCGTCATCGCAACGCTCATGCGCCGCGGGCCTGGGTCCCGGCCTGCGCCGGGATGACGGTGAAATTGTTCGCCGGTGAGGGAGCGCCCCGATGCGGGCGTGCGATCTCGTTCGCGTTCGCGCTCGCTGTGCGCGCTCCTGTAGCCCGGGTAAGCGAAGCGCACCCGGGAACCGTCACGCCCAAACCCGGGTGCGCTTCGCTTACCCGGGCTACGACGCCTGAGATCAAGATGGGTTCCAGCTTTCGCTGGAATGACGGTGAGGTTTGGAGGCGTCATCGGAGTACCGATGCGCTGCGGGCCTGGGTCCCGGCCTTCGCCGGGATGACGGTGACGTTGCTCACCGGCGACGTTGCTCGCCCGTGACGTTGCTCACCGTTGAAGCTGTCCGCCGCTGAGGTCGCCCGCCAGCGAAGGAGGATCGCGACAAGGGAGCGTGGCAGCGAGATGCTTCGCCGATCGCTTTCGACGCCCCTAAAAAAAACTCTCCCCCCGCCTGGGCTGCGGGGAGAGAGCTCGATTACGGTCTTCGGGGCTTTCTTAGATCATCGGCGCCGGGGTTGCCGGCATCGCCGTCACAGCCGCCTTCTTGGCGGTCTTCTTGCGGCTCGACTTCTTGGCAGCCTTCTTCGGGGCAGCCTTCTTGGTGGCCTTCTTGGCAGCCTTCTTCGCGCCAGCCTTCTTGGCCG
>Ga0209050_1000644_pt1 | contig 54118 bp, 57 predicted proteins | sample Araplavi_mTSA_r2_FD_184276 | JGI IMG/M metagenome (GOLD analysis project Ga0209050, IMG submission 184276) | Arabidopsis root microbial communities from North Carolina, USA - plate scrape MF_Cvi_mTSA_r2 (SPAdes) (version 2) | ecosystem: Host-associated > Plants > Roots > Endosphere | place: USA... | reverse complement strand
AGTAACGGGCTAACTCGTTCCCACTGCTCGTCGCTCAATCCATGTCGATCCAATCTGGCGCTCCCTTCGCCAGTCTTGAATCCGATCCTGCCGAAAAAGGGAATCCCCTAAATGTCCACAGGCCCTAGTAAGGTCCAGTTCGATCCGGCTAGCCAACTCGATGACCAAAGCGCCCGCCGAAGTAGGCAAATATCCTGTTCTTCTCCGATCAAATAACTGAGTGCCTATCGCCTCTTCTACTTGAGTGAGTCGCCGTATGATCGTCGTATTGTTAACGCCCATCAAGCGTGCTGCTTCTGAAGGTAAGCACGTTTCAGCGATCGATCGCACTACGCGTAGATCATCCCATGAGAGACGGTCGCTCAGTTTGCTCATAGCTTGGACACATCAACGAACATATGGCGACACCCCCGAAGTTTCCGAGTATGTCGGTTACCATTCGAAATCAACCTTGCGACGGATGGCTATGCGGTCGGGCCTTGGAGTCTGAACGATCTAAAGAATCTTTGCGCAAGCTGTCCGACGTTCGGTTGGGCGGGCATAGTTCCGCGAAGAGAAGCTACGCTTTGATGTGAAGCCTTTTTCAATCAGTTTTTAAGGCTGATGCGGAGCGGTGGAAGCTGGATCGCGCAGGAATAAAAGTGTCGCGCCCAGCACCATCGCACCAGCCAGCGCCAACGGCAGGGCAAGTCCGCCATGCAGCAGCAGCAGCGCGCCGACCGCGGCACCGCCGAAGATCGAGGCGATAGCGCCGAAGCGTCTTGCGAAATTAGGCGACCTCCCTCCGGCATAGTCAGCAGCGATGCCAGTGACGGTCAGGGTCAAAACTGTCGTCGTCAAGTCCGCGACCTTGAGCTGTCGCACGGTTGCGTTGCGCAGACCCATGGCGAAACCGGTGAGAACGATAACCGCCATCACACCCATCTGGGGCGCCTGCGCAGCAACGTCGATGTCGAGTGCGATCAACGCCGCAATCCACAACAGCCCTGCTTCGACCACAGCGGCCGACACAAGCCACCGCCCGAGCGGTCGATCAGTGTGAGCGCGGCCGAGCTGGCCCGCGCCCCAAGCCCCGATCATGAAGGAAGCCAGCGCCAGCACAGCGGGAATGACCTTGAATCCTGGCGTGCCCACGGCGGCAAAGCCTAGGAAGACCACATTGCCAGTCATGTTTGCGGTGAAGACCTTGCCCAGACCCAGCACCGATGCCGCATCGACAAGCCCGGTGGTCGCAGACAGCATGAGCAGCAGGCATGGCAACAACGTCGATTTAGGAGCTGCTGCTGGTGATGTAGGGGCTATGTCGGCCATTTGTGAGTCTCCTGAGTGGTTAGGGCGGTCTATCGAAGGGAGACCTCGTTGGTTATCGGAATAAAATGCGCTCGATTGTTCGATTTAATTGAAATGCTCGGCCTAGATCCCGGCCAGCACCTCAGAACCGGAAATTGCTTTCGAGGCCGAGCATATGGATTGTCTTCGCAGACCCGGTATCCCGGATGAAGGCGCCGACTGCGAAGGCAGATATCGACATCGACAGCTCCAGCTCGGCCGTGGCCTGCCACGCTATCGTGGCCTCCACTTCCTTGCCAATGAAGCGCGCGCGGCTATCCCCTCTCTCGCGGATCAAATTTCCCGGAATATCGTAGACGCCATCAGAGCGTGACTGACGCCAGTACGCTACCGCCGCGACGCTTGCCGACATTGTTGGCGCCAGTTGGAAGCCGATGCCCGGATGCACGTTGATGATGTTGTAGGGGCCAACCGGCGACAGCTCGCCGAAGTATTTGCCCTTGGGATATAGGGCATTGAACGTGCCTAGGCGGTCGTCGCTCGGGTTATGGTCGCCGCTGACAATGTTGGCGCGCAGAGTTAGATCCGGAGCAAGCGGCAGGTTCGGGAAGGAGCGGCCAAACTCCGTGCCGACCGTCCAAGCTGAAATTGTCCCCCCAGCAAAACGCCCGAATTGATAAGCGCCTTCGATATTCCAGTGCCAGTCACCTCTCCTGGCATACCAACGTGCGCCCAGCGTGTGGCGCGTTTCGCCCCCTTTGCGATCAGCCCAGCGTGCATCGTCGTTGCGGAAACCCAGATAGTAGATATCCAGCTCCGGCACGGTGCCGTAAGCGCCCCAAAGGGCATTTTGCGAGGAGGTACGGTCATCGAAACTGCCTATTCCGGGCCGAACGGGCCGCATTGCGAGCAAACTGACCTTGGCCTTGCCAACGGCGATGTTCGCGCGCACCCCGTCAAAGGCCCGGGGCACATTGGGGCCATAGCGTGTGCCAATCAGCCTTTCAGATCCAAGGGAGACCAGCTGCCGCCCAGCGCGAAGGACAACTGAGCCAATTTCGGCTTCAACGAAGCCCTGCAAAAAATCTACCCCGGTGCCATCAATTGGACTGGCCGATGGCGCGACACTGATCGAGGTCGCGAGGATCGGTTGAGCGAATGTGCGAAACTTGCCCACATGCAGGTCAGCATAAGGTAACGCTCGAAGCCAGACGTAACTGTCATCGGGCGCATCTGCGCTACCCCATAGATTGTTGTCGTAATTCTCGTTTCGGGCGCGCAGCTCGATCCCGGTCGACAGCCATGCATTCTCACCGAGAGGGATATACTTCAACGGCCCGGTCCAATGGTCATCGAGCTCTGCCGGATCGGATAGATCGCTCCAATCCTCATCGTAGCGGGTAATGGTGAGGGTCGGCGCCTCCCAAGCTTCCTTTGTCTGCGCATACACGCTGATTGGCGAAAGAGCCGCCAAGGCGAGGAGGGACACGGCAAGGTTACCCATCTTCCCGCTCGCTATAGGTCAGGATTGCGACCAGCACGAAAGCGCCGACAAGGCCCATGTGCTCGAAGAAGGCGTTCATTGCCTCAAAGCGCTCCGGTCCTGAAGGCATCCCCCAGAAGGCATTCGCCACTAGCGCGGCGAAAAATGTGAATACGCCCAGCATCCCGGCACCCAACCATACGAGACGGCCACTCAGGATCAGAAGCGGTCCGATCAGCTCGACTGCGATGGTAATGGCAGCCCAAAGCGCGGGCGGGGCAAGACCGAAGTGCATCTGTTCTGCGAGTGCGGCGTGCCAATTGGCCAGTTTGTTTACGCCGCCTACGAGGTAAGCGCTGACCAGCGCAAGACGGGCAAAGAAGAAGGTGGGCGTGAAGTTTAGCACTGCCCCTACGAATGATGGGGTGTGGTTCAGCGAGGGTTGGCTGGCCATTGGCTTATGCTGCATTAAGGATCTCGGCATCATGATCGTTCGCCGCTGACAAGCGTGCCCAGTGCTTCGTCGGCCTGCGGCTCCACCGGATAATACGCGGCAGCGAAGGCAGAGGACGGCCTACCGGCAAGAAAAGCGGCAGCGATGAGGAATGTGAAACGATGCATGAGGCAGCTCCCTTCAGGACGAGTTGCAGCACCGCCCCGGACGTGATCCGAAACCGATGGCAGGTTAGTGATGCCAGGTAGGGCTGATCTACTCCTTCCTTAGAACGAGCAGATCAGCATTTAGCTTGGGTCCGTGGGACGCTCAGACGGCCCAGCAGCCGCAGCCGAGCGAGCCCCAGAACGTCTGGACATCGGCGGCGGGAACATTGGCGCCGAGCGCGGCGGCATGGTCGTGGCCGTGGACGCCGCAGGAGCTGGCGCAGCCGCAAGCAGAAGCCAGCTTCTGCTTGGCCTCAGGCGTCTGGTAGTAGCCGCCGAAGGTGGCGACCGGCGACCAGTCCGGCATCGGGCGCGGCAATTCCGGGGCGAGCGGGCGATAGTCGCCCTCGCCGTGCACCACTTTGCCGCCCAGCAGCGTCAGGATCGAGCGGATATGAACGATCTCGTTGTCCGGCACACTGAAGTAGTCGTCGGAGAGCAGCGCGAGGTCGGCCAGCTGGCCCGCCTTGATCTGGCCCTTCTTGCCCACTTCGTTCGAGAACCAGGTGTTCTCGTGCGTCCACATGCGCAGCGCCTTCTCGCGGCTGACGCGGTTGTCGCCGCGATAGAGCGAGAGACCGCCCACGGTGCGCCCGGTGACCAGCCACGAGAGCGAGACCCACGGGTTGTAGCTGGCGACGCGGGTGGCGTCGGTGCCGCCGCCCACGGGGATACCGGCGGCCAGCATCCGGGCGATCGGCGGGGTGCGTTCGGCCGCCTTGGCGCCGTAGCGCTCGACGAAGTATTCGCCCTGATAGGCCATGCGGTGCTGCACCGCGATGCCGCCGCCGAGCGCGGCGATGCGGTCGATATTGCGGTCCGAAATGGTTTCGGCGTGGTCGAAGAACCAATTGATGCCTTCGAGCGGGATGTCGCGGTTGACCTTCTCGTAGACGTCGAGCGCGCGGCCGATGGTCTCGTCATAAGTGGCGTGAAGGCGCCAGGGCCAGCGGTTCTCGGCGAGCAGGCGGATGACGGGTTCGAGATCGCCTTCCATGCTGGGGGCCATGTCCGGGCGGGGCTGGCGGAAGTCCTCGAAGTCGGCAGCGGAATAGACGAGCATCTCGCCCGCGCCGTTGTGGCGGTAGGTATCGTCGCCCTGGCCCGGAGTGACCTGCTTGGCCCAGCCAGCGAAGTCGGCCAGTTCTTCCTTCGGCTTCTGGGTGAAGAGGTTGTAGCTGATGCGCACGGTCAGCTGGTCTTCGGCGTGGAGCTTCTCGATGATGTCGTAGTCGTCGGGATAGTTCTGGAAACCGCCGCCCGCGTCGATCACGCCGGTCACGCCCAGGGCGTTCACTTCGCGCATGAAGTGGCGGGTGGAGTTGAGCTGGTATTCCGGCGGCAGCTTGGGGCCCTTGGCGAGCGTCGAATAAAGGATCGTCGCATTGGGCTGGGCGAGCAGCAGGCCGGTGGGGTTGCCAGCGGCATCGCGCACGATCTCGCCGCCCGGCGGGTTCGGCGTATCCTTGGTATAGCCGACGACGCGCAGGGCAGCGGCGTTCAGCAGCGCGCGGTCGTAAAGGTGAAGGATGAAGACCGGGGTATCGGGCGCAACCGCGTTCAGTTCCTCGATCGTCGGCAGGCGCTTCTCGGCGAACTGGTGTTCGGTAAAGCCGCCGACGACGCGGACCCACTGCGGGGCAGGGGTGTTGTCGACCTGCTTCTTCAGCATCGCCATGGCCTCGGCCAGCGAGGTCACGCCGTCCCAGCGCAGCTCCATGTTGAAGTTCAGGCCGCCGCGGATGATGTGCATGTGGCTGTCGATCAGGCCGGGGATCAGGCGGCGACCCTTGGCGTCGATCACCTCGGCGCCGGGGGCGGCGGCCTCGCGCGCTTCCTGTTCGCTGCCCACGGTCAGGAACTTGCCGTCACGGATGACGACGGCCTCGGCCTGCGGGTTCTCGCGGTCGAGGGTGGTCACTTTCGCGTTGATAATCAGCGTGTCGGTCATGGGGGCTTCCTTGGATCGGGCAGTCTGGCTGGTCAGCAGGGAGGGCAGGAGCGAGGTGGCGGCGGCCCCTGCAATGGTCTGGCGGCGGGTAATCACGCCTCGCTCTTGTGGTCGGCGGTGCGGCAGGGGAACTTGTCTCCCGGCAGGCGACCGAGCACATGGCTGCGGCAATCGGTCTGGACGAAGTGGGCGACTTCCTCATGCGTCCAGATCTTCTTCGCCAGCGGCACGATCTGCTCGCCCAGCAGGATACCGAGCAACCCGATCAGGGCAATCATCGGCGGCGCCGGCGAACGAACGCCGAGGAGACTGTAGACCACACCCACCAGCAACCCGGCGGCAATCGAGAAAAGGTAGGCTTTCATGGCGGAGGTCTCCTCGGCGTCTTGGCTCAACCCTGCACGAAGGCGAGCAAGTCAGGATTGATGGTATCGGCGTTGACGGTCAGCATGCCGTGCGAGAAGCCCTTGTAGATCTTGAGCGTCGCGTTCGGCAGGATTTTGGCCTGAAGCAGGGCAGAGTTTTGAAGGGGTACGATCTGATCGTCGTCACCATGGAGAACGAGTGTCGGAATCGTCATCGCGGCAAGATCATCTGTCTGATCAGTTTCAGAGAAGGCTCTGATTCCATCGTACTGCGCCTTGGCGCTGCCCATCATACCTTGCCGCCACCAGTTGTCGATGATCGCTTCACTCACATTGGACCCTTCGCGGTTAAAGCCATAAAATGGGCCCGCGGCTAAAGTACGGAAGAACTGCGCGCGGTTGGCGGTGAGGCCTGCGCGTAATCCGTCGAAAATCTCGATGGGTAGACCTTCAGGATAACGCGCCGTCTTGCGCATGATCGGCGGCACCGCGCTCACCAACACTGCCTTGGCAACCCGATCATGGGGTATCCCATAGCGCGCCACATAGGCAGCAACTTCGCCGCCTCCCGTGGAATGTCCAATATGAACAGCGTTTCGAGTATCGAGGTGGTCCATGACTGCGGCAGCGTCAGATGCGTAGTGGTTCATGTCGTGGTGTTCGGACACCTGAGCCGATCGACCATGCCCGCGGCGATCATAGGCGATCACCCGATACCCCTCATTCAGGAAAAAGAGCATCTGAACGTTCCATTCGTCGGACGACAAAGGCCAGCCATGATGAAAAATAATTGGCTGAGCGTCCCGAGGACCCCAATCTTGGTAGAATATCTCGATTCCATCGCAGGTGGTGACGAATGGCACAACATGTTCCTTTTATAAGGTTGGGGTCGGTCATCCGATTAAAGGCGCTTTAATTTCAGTGCCGACCCCAAGCCATTAGTTACCGCCTTCAGATGCGCCGAACATGGTCTTCGCATACTTTATGCCGAGACCGTAAGCGCCTCCCCACTTCTTGGCGATCCCGGTGGTGCTGTCGTAAGTTTCGGTGCGGGCCCAGTCGCGCTGCAATTCGAGCAGGTACTGGAGCGAGGTCATCGGTACCGCGCCGAGCTGGATCATGCGCTCCACGGCGCGCTCATGGGCCTCGGTTGAGATATCGCCGCACGCGTCGGTGATGACATAGGCTTCGAACCCCTGGTCGATGGCCGAGGCAACCGGGCCGACGATGCAGACCGAGGTCCACAGACCGGCGAAGACGATGCGGGGTTTGGCGATGCGATTGATCTCGCGGATCACCGCTTCGTCTTCCCAGGTGTTCATCGACGTGCGATCGAGCAGTTCCTGGCCTTCGAAGGCTTCGGTGATCTCGTCAAACATCGGGCCGGAGAAGCTGTGCTGGGCGACCGTGGTGAGGATGGTCGGGACATTGAAGGACTTGGCGCCGCGCGAGATCAGCGCCGCGTTATTGCGCAGCAGTTCGGCAGAGATCGACTTGGTGGCAAAAGCCATCTGCGACTGGAAATCGATCAACACGAGGGTATGGTTGTCAGGCGAAATAAGCGTCTTGCCCGGGATCACTGTAGCATTGAGAGTCATTGGTAGATCCTCCACGTTGAGGGCGGAAAATGCCCGTGTATATTGAGTGCACATGACTAGGCGTCCGCGAAATCGAGGTGATGCCGCGCCGAGCCTGATGATGTTGGAAGGAAGAGGTCAGAAGCGCAGGGGAACTGCGATGTTTCGACCCAGTGCTGAACACTTGCAGACGGAGCGATCAATTCCTCAGCTAAAGCTCCAAGATCCGATCATCTCAATCTACTGCGGGGGTTCAGAAAATCCCGCGGTTATTTTAGGGTTCGAGCTGCGCCCGGAAGGCGATCTCGATGAGCTGTGTCGGAAATGCCAGGCGCGAAACACCGATCAGATTGCTGGCACACAGCGGCTTGTCAGTGCCATAGACTGCACTGCGAACTTCCTTGGCAACGACGAAAGCTGCATCGACGTCGAGAACAAACAGCGTTTCCTCAACTACGTTGTCGAAGGTAGCGCCGAAGCTTTCCAGAACCGCCTTCGCGTTGGCGTAGGTCTTCTCCATCTGAAGCTTCATCATGGAGAAATCAGCGGGCCCACCATTCTGATCGAGTTCGGCAGGTCCAACGATCTGCCCAGTGGCATCGTGGCTTAGCTGGCCGGAAACATAGATGCTGTTCCCCACCTTGATGCCTTGAGGATAGCCATAAGCATCTTCACCCGGAATACCGTGGTAGAATACCTCTTTCGGTAGAGCGACGCCATTTTTGCTCATTTTTCAACCTCTTCATTAAAATTAGATGATCTGTTCGTTGAGGTGATTTTTACCGTTGAGGGCACTTGTGAGCAAACAGCGTCTTCGCCAAATCAATCCGGCATTTTTGCAAACGCTAGAGCCGTGAGATGTACAAGACTGTCTCTGGGTGCCCAGCTACGATGTGAGAAGATGCTCGATATCAGCGCGGAAAAGGCGAGATCTTGGCGGATGCGGTCGTTTCAGCATAACGATTGGAACGGTAGGAAAGTCCCACCCCCGGACTGAGCGGACTGACCGCTCATGGGCGGGTCATTTTCCCCAACTGAGGGTCTTGAATGGGCGCGGAGCTGCCAACGCCCCGTTATCTGCCCCCCGTCAAAACGCCAATATTCCAGACGTTCGCCGCACCTGATCAGGCCGTCGGTACTGTCCGTTCATTCAAGAGCCACAGGACCCTCATTGCTCTTCGCGCCTCCCTCTCAGCACAGCCGCGATTATTCCGGTTTTTCCGTGTGGACGCGAGGGACGCCGACAGCGGCACATACGCTGTGCCGGACATGGGACGGCGGTGGTCGAACCGCACGCGCACAGCACCGTCTGCTCCCCGCTCATTATAAATTAGGTGCACTGCCGAAGCATCGGCGTGTCACGAGAAGCGCATCAAGGTATCGTGCGCGGGCTGGCAAGTGTTCCCTGCGCCGTATATTGTCGCTTGCCGGTCCAGGTCATGATTTTCGCGAGTGGCCCGCCCGGTCGTCCGAAATGCCGACATGCCTCATCGTTTAGTTCCGAAACCACCTCGGCAGAGCGGAACGCCCCTGCCCGGACTCCCTCGAGATAAATTTGGGCCGGCACCTTGTCTTCGTCGGCCAAGAGAGAGGCGGCATAATCCAGCTCCTGTTTACCAGCAGCAAAGATCGTCTTCGCGTCCTCCTCCGCCAGAAGGTGACATATAACGCCCGTCCGGATCAGCCATTCCAGACGTACGCTCGTTGCCGCCTGGCCCTTGTAGATTGCTAATAGTTGCTCGCGCATGCCCGGTTGGGCGAGCAGGGTTCTCCTCAGTTCGGCGGTTCGGTTCGTAGAGGCATCATCTGCGTTTGCAGGGCGGGCGACGGCGCCGATGACAACCGGGAGAATGAGCATGGCGAGAAGCTTCCGGCGCGGATTAAGACACATCGAATCGTTTTTCCTTAGAACCGACAGGCAGACATCATCGGCCTAGCACCATGGATTCAAATTGATCATCGATCAATTACGCATTGTCGGAAAAATGGCATCCACGAGAATAGTGGAGATAAACAATCACAGGTCTAAGCCCTTAGCGCTGTTTCGAAACTTGCAAGGCGTAAGATCGACGGTTGCAGACGCTCGAGAGGCCCGGCGCCTTTGCGAAATCGCCCGGCAACCATAAATTGCTTTTTCCCGCAATATCCACAACCTGTGGGTCAGCAGATCCCTGACGAAGGGGTTCGTTCGGACTATCCTGCTCTCATGTCGATCCTCTGTCTGATCGGGCGCCATAAGCCCTCCCCGGTTTCGCTGGCACGCAGCAAAGACGATCGTTATCTCGCGCTTTGCGAGACCTGTGCTGTTCCATTGGAGCGTATGGGCTCGGGTTGGCGCGCAATGAGGCCCAGTGGTGTTCAACCCGCCGATTAAGAAAGCCGGGGGCATAAATTGCCCTTCGGCGGTAACTCCGCTCTTCACGAACGATTGATCATGTCGCTTGACGGCCCTCGCCTTGCCCCCCTGTCCGGCCTGAAGCCCGACACTCTAGTGGTGCTCATTCATGGCTACGGCTCAAATGGCGAGGACCTCCTATCGCTCGGCGCGGCGATGCAGCACTCGCTCCCGGGCGCCGCATTCATTGCACCCAACGCGCCGATGCTGATTCCTTCGTTGGCTGACGCACATCAGTGGTGGGCGATCGAAACCTTCTCGATGGCCGAGCGGACGGCGGGCGCCGATGCTGCGGCCCCCCGGCTGGATACCTTCCTTTCCACGGAACTCGAATCCGCCGGGCTAGACAGCTCGCGTCTGCTTCTTGTGGGCTTTAGCCAGGGAGCAATGTTGGCACTCCACGTTGGGCTTCGGCGGGAAAGAGCCATCGCAGGCATTATCGGAATTTCCGGCATGCTCGTCGCTCCCGAGCGCTTGGAGAAAGACATCTGTAGCCGCCCGCCAGTCCTGCTCATTCACGGGACCGACGACGACGTAGTGCCCTTCCGATCGATGGAGATGGCTTGCGCCCAACTGGAAGCTGCCGGCGTGCCTATTACAACGCACATCGCCCCCGGTGCGGGGCACTGGATTTCGCCGGATGGCCTGGAAACCGCGATAGCCTTCGCCTCTCAGGCCCTGGCCTGAATGGCGGTGAGGACGGCTCCGGAGCAAAGTCCGCGTCGTCTTTGCAAAAGCTTGCCGGCAGGTGAAAACCCGGAAAACCGCATCCAACCCGCTGGGCCGATGGGACGCTTAAAGCGCTTCGCTGCCCCGCCGACCAAAGAACCTGCAGCTCAAAGCAGGTCGAAAATCGAACCCATCCGGGGGCTGAACAGCCTGTCATACGCTTTGAGCAGGGCGCTATCCGTCATGCTGGCGATATAGTCACAGATAACCCGCGATACGTCCTCGCCAGCGCGCGCTCTCCCCAGTTGGTCAGCAGGCAGGAGCAGCTCGGGCTCGGAAGCGAGCGCCTCGAATACCGAAACCACCATTTTCTGGCCCTTGAACTCAAGCTGCTGGACGCCGGCGCTCTGGATGACAGCGCGATAGACGGCCTCCTTGAGCGCTCCAAGGAACGCGCGCGGTCCAGCCTGCATTCCCGCGCGGAACCGGATCATAGGGTCGTCGAACTCGTCGCAAGTTTCGATCTCGCAATGCGTGATCAGGTGTCCGACCATCCGGCCGATACATCTCTTGCGCTCGCCGCCGTCGCCGAACAACATTCCGATCAGGCGTTCGTAGACGTTATTCTCGGATTCCTGCGGGTATTTTTGCTTGAGGTAGGAAAGGAACGAGGCGCAGCTCTCCTCCGGCACCAGGGCTCGGAACGAGCCCTCATCGACAAGGCGCAGAGCCAGGGCGTCTTCTAGGTCGTGCACGCCAAAAGCGATGTCGTCAGCAGCGTCCATAATGCTGCAATCGAAGGACTTATGAACCGCCTTGTGATGCTTGCCGTTTTGGGTCTGCAAAGCGGTGAACCGCTCGCGATCGGCACTGGACAGCGGCTCGAGCACCCATTGCACGACACCGCGTTCGGTATCGAGATAGCATTTTGGGGGCTTGGAGACCGCGCGGTCGATGATGCTGATTGCCGTGGTCCTGACGTTGAGACGGGGAGGACAGGCGGGATTGTAAGCCTGCGAATAGGGAACCGGATATTTGAGTACGCCCAGCAGTGTACGCCGCATGAGGTTCGCGCCGGCGCCTGCCGAAAACTGCTCCAGCTTCGAAAGGATGCGCAGTGTCTGCCCGTTTCCTTCAAAGCCGCCCGCCTCGCGCATGCAATAGTTGAGCGCCACTTCTCCGCCATGGCCGAACGGCGGATGCCCCAGATCATGGGTATTCCCGATTGCCTGAAGCATGCTGTGCTCGGGCAGGTGAGGAATGGCCGGATGGTCGGGAAAGTCCTTGCGGAACTGCCGGGCAATACCGCCGGCAATCTGCGCCACTTCGAGCGAATGGGTCAGCCGCGTCCGATAGAAGTCGCTGTCCCCAAGGTTCAGGATTTGCGTCTTGCCCTGCAGGCGGCGGAACGACGCCGAATGGATAACACGCGAATAGTCTATGTCGGCTTCATCACGGGCGTCACTGTTTTGGGCCTGCCAGCTTTCCTGCCTCGCGTACCAGCTCATTTTACGACTTTACACTCCTTGAGGCCCAAGCGTGTCGGGAACGACGGGCAGCCTAGCGTGGACTTTCGGGAACAGAAAGCTTCTGGGCGCTCGGTTTTCCGCATGTCTTTGGCCGTTGGCATTCTTCTGCGGGAAGCAATTCGTCTTGGCAGCCACAACCGCGGCGTTCACCCAAATTTGTCGAGCGACGTTGCGCATTTCTTCATTGCAGTTCGCAACTCACCGCCTGATTTTTCACTCGTTCGCCTGAAGGCCTCCCAACGGAGCTGAGTTTGACTTTGACAGCCAATTCTGCTCTCTAAACACGAACCGAGGCGGCAATGCCGATTCACGAGGGAGCGAGTAAGGGCATGTCGTACACCGTAAATACTCTGCGAGCGATAACGCGGTCGTGCGAAGAGATGCGCGATAGGGTCAAGAAGATCGTCTTCAATCCCGAAGACCGCAAGATCCTGGATCTGACGTTTGGCCCAGGCGTCGCAGCCGAGCTCGTCGGCCGCACACCCGAAGCTCTTGCGAAGGCGGAAAAGGAAGGCCGTCTCGCGCCGCCCAAACAACAGGCCAACGGCCGTCGTTTTTATACTCTTGGAGACCTGACCAACATCCGTGAGGCCCTGGGCATTCATCCCGGCAAGGCCGAGGACGAGGATGCGGTGGTCATTGCAGTACAGAACTTCAAAGGCGGCGTTGGCAAGTCGACGATCACCAAGCATTTCGCCGACTACCTCGCGCTTCACGGATACAAGGTTCTGGTGATCGACTGCGATCCGCAGGCCTCTACGACGACGATGTTCGACATTCGGCCTGAGACGCTTATCGACGAGGAGCAAACCCTCGGCAATTACCTCTCGCCGCGCAGCACGTTTGACGATTTTTCCGCCTCGATCCACGACACCGCGTGGCCGACGATCAAGATCATCCCGTCGAGCCTCGGCCTCCAGGATGCAGAATGGGATTTGACCGCCACGCTGCAGGAAGGCAGCCAGGCCGTGCGCGAAGGCCTGCAGCGCCTGCGTGTTGGAATTTCAAGCGTCATCAGCGACTTTGATGTGATCCTGCTCGATCCGCCGCCAGCGATGGGCTTTCTCGGCCTCAATGTTATGGCTGCGGCAACGGGCCTTCTTATCCCGGTTCCGGCACGGCAGCTCGATTATCTGTCTACCATCCATTTTATGGATACAATCGCGGAAAACATCGAGGTCCTTGAAGCTGCTGGCACGCCCGTCGAATATAGTTTCATTCGCGTTGTGTGCTCGACCTACACGCCCAGCAAGCCTGGCGAAAACGACATGTGGAAGATGATGCAGGCGACCTACGCGAATTTCTTGCTAAGCCAGCCCATTCTCGCCTCGGAAGAGATCAAGAACGCTACGCAGGCATTTCGCTCGGTCTACGAAAGCAAGCCTTCGGCTTCGCACGCGACCTACAACCGCTGCCGCGAGAACCTCGATTCCGTGTTCGGCGAAGTGGTCCAACAGATCCGCCAACAGTGGCCTTCAACAAGCATTGGCGGCCGCACCGCTGACGCTCCGGCGAGTGCTGCGGCATGAGCCGGCGTTCGCTCATTTCCGAGGCCCTGGCCTCCAGCCCGGCCGAGCCTATTGTCGTGAGCGAGGAGGCGCCCCGCGCCGAGCCCCGCCCGACCTTCACCAGCAAGCGGCTCGATGCGTTCGGCGAAGCTGCACGCATGGTGAAGAAGCCATCGATTCGTTTGAAGCCCTCGGAATGTTCGATCTGGCCGGGGAATGCGCGCGATTATGCCCTGCTGACGCAGGACCGCCTTAGTAGCCTGATCGATTCGCTGCAGGCGGAGAACGGGAACCGTATACCCGTCGTCGTGCGTCGGACGCCCAAGGGCGAGCTCCCTTACGAGCTGGTGATCGGAACACGGCGCCACTGGGCTACCAGTTGGCTCAATGCCAACCACTATCCCGACATCGAGCTGGTGGCGATCATCGAGGATATCGATGACGAAGCCGCGTTCCGGCTTGCCGACATCGAGAACCGCGAGCGCGAGGACATTTCCGACCTCGAGCGCGGGCTCAACTACAAAGCCGCCGTCAACACATACTATGACGGCGTGCAGTCGAAGATGGCCGAGCGCGTCAAGCTCTCGAAATCCAGTCTCGCACGCTACATAGGCCTGACCGAAATCCCACAGTCGATCGTCAGCGCCTTCAATTCGCCGATGGATCTGCAGGTGCGTCACGGCGATAAGCTCCTCCCCCTCGTGCGCATCCCGGCAAGCCTCGCCAAGATGGAAGAGGCTGCCGCGCATATCGCCAATGAGCAAAGCTTCCGGCAGTCCGGCGACGAGGAGCCGATCAGCGGTGCCGAGGTCGTTGCCCGTCTTGTGAAGGCGACAACCGCCCCTCGCCGCGGCCGCTCGCAGAAGGCGCTCATCGAAGTCGCGGGCAAACAGATCGGGCAAGTCGACCGCGATCAAGGCCGGGGCCTGACGCTGACACTGACGCCGACAGACCTTTCGACCGACCAGATCCTCGAGGCCCTGCGTCCGTTAATTGAAAAAGCCAAGATCCTCAAAAGGGCGGGGCGCTGAAACCGTTTCCGCAAAGCTGAAGAGCCGTATTTTTAGTCGTATTTTCAAATACTTAAATTACATTTCCCACGCGTGGGACGGGTGTAGAATGGATGGGTTTGCAGCGTGACTTCTGACGTGTCACCGACCGTGAACGGCGGCCGGAAGGTCCAGTTCGAGATGTTCTTCACGCTGCCCGACTTCAGCGATGTCTCGCTGCGCGACTATCAGGAAACCATGCAACGCCCCTTCTTCAGCCTTGCGAAGAAGAGGCGCATCAAGCCGATCGATTATCACAGCCCTGACAAGAGCGTTCATGTCCATGTCTCTGCCAACCCCGAATACGGGATGGCAACGATCTGGGACGCAGACATCATGATCTATCTCGCGTCGCACCTGAACGAGCTGCGCGAGCGGGGGGACAACGATCTCTCACCGACGATCCGGCTTCAACCCGGTGACTTGCTTCGGCGAATTTGCTGGGGAGTCAGCGGGCGGGCCTACGAGCGCTTGGTTGCTGCGCTCGATCGGCTCCAGGCGACAACGATCAAGACCAATATCCGCGCCAACTCGAAGACTCGCGAGACTACCTTCTCCTGGATCGATAGCTACACGCATCTCGTCGATGAAAAGACGCAGCGTTCGCTCGGCATGGAGATCACGCTCTCGAAATGGTTCTTTGAAGGCGTCATGGACAAGCGCAACGTGCTCGCCATTTCACCGCTCTATTTCGAAATCACGAGCGGACTCGGCAAATGGCTGTACCGCGCGAGCCGAAAGCACGCTGGCGGCAATGGCCCCGAAGGGTTCACGATCGGCTTCGAGACGTTGCACCAGAAGAGCGGCAGCGAGAGCTCGCTTCCTTCCTTCAAAAACAAAATCCTTGAGCTCGCGCGCTCGAACAATCTCCCGGAGATCAGCCTCGAGGTCATCGGGGCCGACACCCCGCGGCCAAAGCTCAAGATGGTCATGAGGAAGTACCTCGAGGATCAGGCCGGCAAAATGGGCAAGGCCCCTGCCCTGCCCTCCTCCAGGCCCCCCGCTCCGTCTCGCTCACCCGCCTCCTCAACGACTGCCTCCAGCTCTCACGATTTTGTCGATCCTCGTCTCACCCGCGGACTGTTGGCCCGCACGGCGGAGAACCTGAAGTTCGAGGATGTCAATCCTGCGGCCGATCCGCATGCAGAGGTCCATGCCGAGACGGCAAAGGAAGCGCCCCAGCTGCGTCGCGGAAGCCGGGCACAAGACGTTCTCGATCCCGATATCTATCAGTCGATCCGACAGGAGTGCCCCGGTTGGGACCTCGACGTTCTGATGAAGACCTTCGACGCATTTCTTAACGCGAACCCGAATGAGCTGCCACGCAACTACTCGAAGCGCTTCTATGGATTCATGAAGAAGCACCACGAGCGCAATAAGTACCAGCTTCCAGGGTTCTAGGGTTCTAGGGTTCTAGGGTTCTAGGGTTCTAGGGTTCTGGGGTTCTAGGGTCTGCTCAGTTGGCAGGAGGCCCGAAAGACAAGCCCCTGCTCTTCATTGCCCTCGCCCTCCTCGCTTCTTCGCAGCCTCGCCATCAAGGCCGCGCGTCGAATACCCTTCCGCAGACGCCGCGCAGATCGAGCCCTTTCCTCCCGCGACCTGTCCAACCTTGAATGCGATGACGCACCTTCCTGCACAGCCCGCCCGTCTGCTGGCGGCGGCACGCACGATGATCTGGCTTCTCCCCTGCTGCCTCGAAATCAGCGCGCGATAGGCCGCCGCCGAGACAGTGCTGAGGCCCCCTCCCCCATCGCAGCAGTCTCGGTCAAACGTCGAGATTACCTCAAGCCTCGCCTCCGGTGATGGGTGTTCCCGCAATCTGCGCTACCGGACAGCATCGTTCGGTGCGCCGGTGTGCAACTCGCTCAGAGGACACGCAAGCGTTCACCGCGAAGCTGCCCTGCCCTCCATCAGACCGCTGTGCATGGAGCTTGTCATCTCGGACCTTGCTCAGGCCGATCCAACCAGAAGCAGATTGCACTAAGCCTCGTCCGATCCGTTACCGGGCTTGCTCCTGCCGCTGGAGCTGTCCGAGGTTGTCATTTGCCGCGCCTATAGGGAAAAGTGGCCATCCGCACATCAAAGCCGAAAGGCTTGATGATCGCAGCGCGACTTGAACCGATAGGCTTCAAAGCAGGAAAGGGGGAGGGTGGTGAAGAGGCGAAGCGGCTCCGCACAGTGACCAATGCGGGGCGGCGCAGCGCGAAGTCCTGTCATTGGCGAGCGAAAGTGAATTGCCCGCACAACGTGTTTTCGGAAATCACGCGTTCGCCAGCCTCGGAGGCGACGCTCGCTCAGACAATCTCCAGCGAGATGAAATTGCCAGGAGACTAAGGCGATGATTTCTAAAAGCACGATGGGACGGTGAAATCCTGACAACCGGCGCATTTCCAATCGGTTCACCAGCAGGTCCGCGGGTAGATCGGAAAGGCCTTCGCGCAACCGATGGCTGCGAGCCCGGCCGCGACCGGAAACGATGCACAGTAGTCAGTGCCCGAAATCCACATTCCCGAAAACACGTCGAAAGCCTGTTTTCCCGTGCTCACACATTCCTGAAAACACGACGCGGATTGAGAGCCGGACGAAACGGCCTGTTCACGAATATCGTGCGACAGCACCGCCCGACGCCGAGAAAGTGAACCAAGCTCAGCGCTTGCGGCCCACAGACATCCAGGCTCCCAATCGGACTTGTCCACAGGCCTTGGCCCGGCCGGAATGACCCCGACGTGCTATCAGATGCCGGACAGCGTGTTATTAGAATCTGTCCCGCGTGCTATCAGAACGCTTACCGCGTGTTATCAGATTCTATCCACAGGCTGCGACTCGCGGAGTCACCTCGGACTCAGGGCCTCGGCGGGCACCCCTAACTCTTTAACTTAAAGATATAACCCCTTTAACTCTGCGCCTACGGCGGATCTCTGAGATGGATTTAAGGAAGAAAGGGGAGGGCAGGGCGACTGCAAACCCTCTCGGCGCCTCGATAGGTCGCTGTCACTTCACTCCCGCGCCGCGTCGTGGTGCACCAAGAGCTTAAACATCGGGCCAATTGGACCTCTGGTGCTATGCGAAAACCCCAATGCCCCCCGCGGGCGGGATGCGAAACTCGGCTACTGTCACGAACCTCCCGACCGGCTCGGAAAACCGCGTGACCCGTAGAGCAACACCGAATTCGAACATATCCGGTCGCCGCCACATGAATTTCCCCCGTTTGCGCCTTCAGCCTTATCGCCCAGGCAATTTGAAGAGCGATGACTTCCTGGTTCAACTATGCGCGTGAGCCGGCATGGTCTCGATGCTTGTTGCGAAGACCAAGACAATTTCGCGCGGGCCCCATTTCTCTAGAGGTCTGCAATCCCGACACCGCTTGAGCCTGGGTCAATACGGCCGCAGCTACTCATACGCAGACAGAGGCACGCTCAACGAAGCATGATCGGGAAACGTTACCCCGTCGGAGACGGCTCAGTCTGCTGACCCAATGTGAAGGAGCGCAAACATCGGCGGGGACAACCAGTGGAATCTCGGCATAGAGCTGGAACCCAGGCATCTCTGCAAAAGGCCAAAAGAACAAACCACGAAAACGCTCAGGTTGCCCTCAGGGCGGCCTAGGAGGGCTTCGGGAAAGAAAATGACCCTCAGGTCACAAGGGGGTGGGATTGGCGCTCAGCGAGCTTCCTGGCGGGCCGATGTTTCAAGCAACTTCCTTGTCGAATCTGGAGCCAGCGATCCACGATCACGGCCAAGCCTTACGAGACGCCGTCTGAAACGTGTCGTTAGAACGGGAATGAACTGAGCAAGCGGCCTGTTACTCCCTCGCACTCCGAAGCAAACATCGGTCGTCCAATCAGGTCATCGAGGAATTCGCATGATGCAGCTATCAGGCCGGCCTGCGTTAATTAGGCGGCTTATAACGTCAAAGATGCCGAGCTCGTCGCCGGTTGCATTGATACGTAGCAGTAGCTGCTGCTCCAGCAGGTTATCGAGCTCAAGGGAGTGTTGAAGTGATTGGATTCGTTCGACCAGGAATAGGCGATGCTGGAAATGCTAAGCTCGCTGGCGCTAAGCCTCAGCGGCATCGAATGGGACGAACCAAGCCGAAACGTGGAGCTCACGGAGGTTTGCTGGTCAAGGCACCGCGCAGAAGCAGGAACGAACTCGTGAAAAAACGTCAGGGTCAACGAATTCAAAGGGCGTTTCGGGATACTGTGCAAGGCTAATAATTCGCTTTTTGCTAAGGAAATCCGGAGGTTTAGGGGACTTCTCCCACGCGTGGGACAGCTTGTCGGACGAATGCCGTATGATCGGTCACAATGGTCGGAGCCGCCTGATTGCCGCCAGCGTGGTCTTCCCAAACTGGGAGTACAAATATGGCTACTGCTGCCCAAGGAAGCTGCCACAGCGGCATGGTGCAAATAGACGTGCCGCATGCACCCGCATGGGTCGCGGGTTGTAACTGCTCGCTCTGTCGCGGCTCTCTTGGTGCGCCGATTCCTTTTCCGTCTTCTGAAGTTCGCATCTCAGATGAGACTACGGCATACATATGGAAGATCTGATGATCAGCATCCCTCACTGTCCGATATGTGGCTGCGGCACGCACTGGCATTGGCTCGGCGAGGATTTTGGTAGAATGAGCATCAAAGCCGGCTTGTTGGACGGCTTCGAAGAATGCGCGGTTGAAGCCCGGAAGTTTGATACCGCGGGGTGACGGTTTCGTGCCCACATTTGATCAATCCCAAGTTCAGGTCTCTCTGGAACGCACCCTTAGATTGATAGAAGCATCGGCCAGATGATTGGCCAAGATAACGTCTTTCAAATTGCAAACAGAGACTGTTTGCCAGGCAGTCGGCGCCCTCGCGATAAAAGGCAGGCTAAAAGGCCATGGGAAGATCGGCCAGTACTGCGTCTTGGCAGCAGCCGGGGAGGTCAGGTCAACCATAGCGGAAGTCCCCCTCGAAAGCTGCGACCCTGGCCGAAAAAATGAATGCGTTGTGCCGATTTTCTCGATTGAAGCGGGCAGGACTCCGGAACAGCCTAACGGCTGAACTACTGAGGGCAGGTGCCCTGGGAAATCGGCAACCCAAGGGTTCGACAGCCCGCAATGGCAGATGCAGGCGACGATGGGAGGGCGGTCGAAATCGGAAGCTGCGGACGGAGCGACGTTGCATCCGTTCAAAGGAGGGCATTGAGCAACCCGAATGGAATGTCGATCGTCTTGGCGACCAGAGCACCACACCGGAGCGCTCCGGCCGGCAACTTTCATTTCCTGCACTCGCCGATCGACGCCGTTCATCGAGATGCAGGCGGCGAGAACGGTGCAATGATCGGCCCTGTCCTGGCCAACATATCAGCCGCGTCCAGGTTCTGGATCGCCGGCCTCTTTTGGGGTATCTCGTCCACTGGCCCTCGGATCGGCGAAAACCGATACTGCGACATTGGCCGTGCGGATCATTATGGTTGCAGCCTCTGTAAGTGGTAGCCGCTCTGGCTGATCCCGCTTGTGGCAGCGGCGCTTGTCGGTTCTTGTCATACCCGGCAAAGAATTAGCGTAGCTCGTCGGTAGGCATCGGCATGCACGCTTGATGAGCCGCTTGGTCAGAACCAACCTTGGTTCCGAACTGCGCTGCGTGATCGCATCATTTCACCGACGGGCATCACCACGAGAGGGAACAAAACAAGAAATAGGGCTAAAATCGGCTGGAAGGGCCTTTACAGCCCGTTTGGCCAGTGGATGAACGCTGGGTCGCCCATGGAGCATTTTGTGGCTGTAAGGGGCGTTTGCGGGCAGGTCGGTTTCGCTGCACGAAATCGGCGGAATTCTGCGGGTTTCCGTGAAATCGAAGCAGATTTTGAGCAACTGATGGCGATGGAGCGGACTACGAGCCCAACTCGCCTGCTTCATTTCGGCTGAAGGACCAAATTGAGACTGAATTTAGTCCTTCACGGTTTTCCGTCATGCGGCTGTCGAGTCAGGTCCGACCTATCAGCTATCTCAAGGCCAACGCGGCCGAGGTCCTCGCCGATCTCGCCGACACCCGATGGTGATCACCCGGAACGGTGAGGCGAAAGCCATGCTGCAGGACGTGAACTCGTTCGAGCAGTCGCAGGAGACATGGGCGCTGCTGAAGCTGCTGGCGCTCGGCCAGCAGAACATTGATGCCGGTTGGACCAAGTTGGCACGCGGTGTTGCCAAACGCCTGCGCATGAAGGCTCCGCGCCCGGATGCCCGAGGCCGTTTATGCCGTTGAACTCACCCAAGGCTCCGAAGACGATCTGGAAGAAATTCACGGTTACATCGCCAAGTTCGGCGGTACCGATGATGCCCACGCGCTGATCTTTCAGTTCCTCGCGACCATCGATACGCTGGAAAACATTCCCGAGCGGGGAGGGGTGCCCCAGGAACTCCAAGGATTGGGGCTGCGCGAGTTTCGCCAGGTACTGCTGCGACACTTCCGGGTCATCTACCGTGTGATCGGCGATCGGGTTGTGATCCTCGCGATCGCCGATGGCCGCCGCGATATGCGCGAACTGCTTGAGCGCCGTCTGCTCGCACGTCCCCGCTGACGCGGGCGTTCAGCAGAGTAACAGACGCCGAACTTTCGCATCCAGCTTCACGGCACCTTGCGGCGAAATCCCCAACAGTCGGGCGATCCCCGGCACGCGCAAATCAGGGTAAGCGAGCCGAAGGCGTGCGAGCACCGGCGCCTTGCTGCGCTTGGTCACTTTGAGGTCGCACGGGATACGGAGCAGCGCCTGCTCAAGTCGATCGAGTTCTGCAAGGCCGAGGCGCGCGGCTTTCAGTGTGCGATTTTGCAGGTCGACGGCGAGCACCTGCGGATTGTCTGGCAAAAAGCGTGGCAGGCCGACCAGTGAGGGTAGGGCGCGTAGCGTCAGTCCGGCTGCCATATAGGCGCGGGGCAGCAGGGTGCCTAGGACCCAGACCGTGTCGAAAGTCCGCGGATCGATATCGAGTTTGCGGCCATCAGCGGTGAGCACGCTGCGACCAGAGCCGGTATGCAGCCGGAGATCGTGGTGCACGGCGATGAGCCGCTCGGCCAGCGGCAGAAAGCCGGGGGAGGGGAGGGGGGCAAGCAGCGCCTGCTTGGCGTCCGCAAACACGGGTCCGAACCAGGCCAGGTCCTGCGCGGCATAGAGCTCGGCTTCGGCGCGGTCGTCGAGCAGGATGCGCAGTACCCTTAGCGAAGCCTCGGCAACGGGATCGCCGGCGGTTTCCTCCGACTGCAGCGCGAAGTGGAACAGGGCCGCGATCGACAGCGGATCGTTCAATCCCTCGCTGCGGCGCGGCGGCGGCGTGCGGCCGCAGACCCATGCCAGCAGACTGTCTTCGGAGATCGGTACGCTGGCCAGTTCGGCCAAGAACACCGAGCCTTTCAGCCGCGCGCGGGCGAGCCATAGGTCGGCCGCGGGGCTCGACTGAAGGCGTCCGTCGAGGCGGCCCAGCAGCAGTAGGGAATGGCTTTCAGTGTCCATTTCAAGGGGTCTAGCACAGGTCATATCACAACCAAATTGGCAACTTGGTTATCTTCTTCGCTATGGTTCGAACATTCACATGTGATAATTGCACTTATCACGTAACCTAGATTGACGCCTTTCTATAAGGTGGGATAAAGCAAACAGTATGGAGTCCGGTGAACGAGAGGGGCAGAAAGGCCCTGAAACCCGCGAATTTGATGCTGCGGCCGATGTGACCGTCGCGTTGGTGCCGGCGGCGATGCCAGAGCTTGCGTGGACCGCGACCCATATGCGCACCGAAGGACGCATTGTGATCAACGCCGAACTAATCGCCGCCTATCAGGCGGCCAGTTCGCCCCATTCGATCCGGGCGCTGAAATCGGACCTCGAGGCGTTCGACCTTTGGTGCCGGCGCATGAAGCGGGTTGCGTTGCCGGCCACGCCCGAGATCGTCGCCGACTATCTCGATGCGCGGGCAGGGCAGGGGGCCAAGCCTGCTTCGCTCGGCCGCTACAAGGCGTCAATCGCCAAGATCCACCAGCTGCTGGGCCTCAAGGATCCTACCCAGGCTGATCTCGTGAAGCTGCGGCTGCGCGCGATACGGCGCGAGAAGGGCACGGCGCAGGCTCAGGCGCGTCCGTTGCGCTTCAAAGGGCCGGTGCGGGACGTGGAGCGCGACAGTCCCCGCGGGCTCAACGTGCGGGCATTGTTGGAAGCCTGCGCGGACGATCTGCCAGGCCTGCGGGACCGGGCGCTGTTATCGGTAGCCTATGACACGGGGCTGCGCGCATCGGAGCTCGTAGCGATCAGGATCGAAGACATCCTCGAGGCGCTTGATCCGGAGGCGCGCCTCCTCGCCATTACGCGCAGCAAGGGCGATCAGGAAGGCGAGGGGGCCACAGCCTATCTGTCGCCCCGCTCTGTTCGGGCCGTTGCGGCGTGGAAGGAGGCCGCAGGAATCGCCGCGGGGCCATTGTTCCGGCGAGTGCAGGTGCGGCGCTACAAGGCGCGGGCAGCCGTTAAGGGCCGTTCGATCGACAGCATATCAGGCCGGGAGACCTGGGATTTGCGCAAAACCCATTCAAAGCCTGCGGTCAAGGCGCGGGTCGAGTATGATATCGGCACTGCGGGGCTCCATCCGGGATCGATCGGGCCGATCTGGCGGGCCATCATTCAGCGCGCTTTTGATCGCGGCGCTTTGGGCGACCTGACCGCCGATGATCTGGCCCGACTGCTCAAAGGGGTCAGCGCGCATTCGACACGGGTAGGGCTTAATCAGGACCTGTTCGTCGCGGGCGAAGATCTGGCTGGAATCATGGACGCGCTGCGGTGGAAAAGTCCGCGCATGCCGCTCGCCTACAATCGCAACCTGGCTGCTGAAGCTGGGGCCGTAGGTCGTCTCGCGCGCAAGCTGGATGACTAGACTTGGGATAAAGCCGGCCTTGCCGAGCTAATCGTTGAACGTCCACTCACACCGAAAGCATTCTATCGAAACGTCGTTGAAGATGCCGACAGCCTGCAATTAGGCGCAGATTGTAGCGTGCCCACAAACCTTAAGCCCCGCCGCTTCATCTCCTTGGAGATGACTTCAGACAGCGGACATTTGGCGATCCAATCGCGGCCGGATCCTGCGGTCAACAGCCTGCCTTATCGAGAGCGCGGTTGCCTGCGCGCCTGCGACCAGCATGCGGAACTCATCAGGCGTCATGCGCAGCAGATGGGGTGCCAGGGCATAAGCGAGCGGAACGAGGCTGCGCAGGCGCTGGGCGGCCGCCATATGGCGGCCTGCCGGTCGCGCGATTGGTGCAGCATCGGCAAAGCATGTGATGGTCATGGCCGCGGATCCGTGCTGAGCAGCGCCGGCAGGCTGATGACAAGACCAACGCCGAGCAGGAGTCCGGCGATCAACGGGTCGCCGACCTCTTCCTCGATCCACGGGAACAGCAAGGCTCCCAAGGCAACGAGGGCGATGACCAGCAGGATCTGGCGCGCCATGGCATATTCGGGGGCTGGCAGGCGCCAGGGGTCGACCATCTTATGCACCAGCGCCAGCTTGGCGGCGGTGAAGCCGGCGGCCATGGCACGATCTGTTTCGTGAGCCTCCATCTGTTCGCCACGAATGCGGCGGACAACGGCATAGCGGCGGAGCGCTTCGAGCTTTTCATCGGCGAGGCTGCGAACCGGTTCAACGGCATAGACGAGGTTCAGCAACCAGTCGGTGCTACGCCGCGTCCGGACCGAGCGAATGCTGTCACCGCGAGATACGGCCACAGCCTGACGCTCAAGAGGTTCGAGGCTCACTGGCACGGTCGGGGTCGACATGATCCCGGCACCGATGCCGATTTCCAGATCCAGATATGCCATGTTTCGGCTCCTTCGAGAGCCCTGATACGCCGGTGCCTCGCAAACGATTAGACAGACACCGGGCACTTCATTGTTGCGCCCAACGTCTGCAATGGAGGCCGGCATGCCGAAGTTAGGTGACCGGCTGACGCTCCCGAGAGGGTCAGCCGGTCGACGAATGTGCCAGGATCAAGCGGCCTTTCGCGCGGTTACTGCAGCCGTTACGGGTTGGAGCCGGGCAATCTCACCCACATCCTTTTCATCGCGGAGAAGGGCGCGGGCTGTGTCGACAAGCACCAACCATGCACCTGCCAGAATGGTAACATCCTTGAGGACCAGGCGGCCTGCGCCCGAGAGATAGGGGAAGCCGTGCTGCGCATCCCCCAGAGCCGCGACCCATGCCTCGGGCGTCGTGAACAGGAAGGAGAGCGTTACGAACGGCGTGGCGAAGGCGAGACCGGCGCCGACCAGACCCGCCCTGCGCGATACCAGGCCAGCCAGCGTCAGGCCGCCAATGACAAGCTCGAGCGCGCCAAGGCCGGTCGAGAAGCCATAGGTGTTGTTGTCGGTCTGCCATGCACGCTCGGCGGGCTTGAGTTCGCCTTCGTGCGTCATATGCGCCTTATACTCGGTCGGGTGTTTGTAGAAGAATGACATGACCGGGCTGTTGGCGACGAACGGCGTGATGCTGTCCGCCTCATAGGGGACGAACTTGAGTGCGCCGATCCAGAGGAAGATCACGGCGATCGCCACCTTCATGGCACCGATGCCGATCCCGTGCGAACCGGGTGCGGCCAGGGTTTTGAGCCCGCGGCGGATTAGAGCGTTCATGGCACGATCCTCCTCAGGCGACCGAGTATGCGTCGAGCGTCCGGGTCGAATAGACCAGAGCCGCGCCGGCATTGATGGCGGTGGCGACGCCGAGTGCTTCGGCAATCTCTTCCTGGGTCACACCCAGCTTCTTGGCTTCAGCGGCATGGACGGTGATACAGCCGTCGCAACGCAGGCTGATGGCGACGGCGAGCGCGATCAGCTCGCGGGTCTTGGCGTCGAGATGGCCGGTCCTGGCGCCAGCGCCGCTCAAAGCGAGATAGCCCTTGACGGTATCGGGGCTCAGCTTTGCGATCTCGCCGACGCCAGCGCCGACCTGACCGCGATACTTGTTCCAATCGAGCATAGACATTGTAAGGTTCCTTCATCGTGTTGATGGAGCCTATCTGGTTCGGAGATGCTTCCGGCGGCATGGCCACGCGGCGCATCGTCATGTCCCGGCGGATCAAAGGAGAGAAATTTGTCGGAAGGAGCGGCGGAACTGCTGCAGGCAATGGTGCCGCTGCTGCACATCCGTCCCGAAATCGAGGACTTTTGCCGCTTCGGTGGCACCTGGTCGTCACCGCACGAGCCGCGCGGTCATGGCTGGGCGCAATTCCATATCATCACGCGGGGAACCTGCGTGCTGGAACGGCCAGGCCTTGGCGAACTCACGCTCGATGCCGGCGACATCCTGCTGCTGCCCCATGGGGACAGCCATGTCGTGCGCAGCAAGGCGAAGGGCGTGTCACGGCCGATCGCCAGCGATTATCGCAATGGCGTGCGCGACAAGGCCACGTCCGGCGTGGAGACGGATACCGAACTGCTCTGCGGACGCCTGATGTTCGACGCGGGGGACGGCAATCCGCTGCTGGCAGCGCTACCTGACGAGATCGTGATCCGCACGGCAGACGAGCCGCTGATGGAGCGCTTCCGCCGGTTGCTGACCGACATCCGCGATGAGCTGGACGGCGGTCTGGCGGGATCCGCCATGATCGCGGCGGACTTCGCCCGCGCCCTGTTCGTCATGATGCTGCGCAATCATCTCGGACAGGAGCCAGGAGGCGACGCAACGCTCTCGCTGCTGCGCGATCGCACGACGGCAAGGGTCGTGCTGGCCATGCTGTCGGACCTCGCCCGCGACTGGTCACTCGACGAGCTTGCGGCGATCGGCGTGACCTCGCGCGCCACGTTGGTGCGCTGCTTTCGCCAGCATAGCGGGCGGGCGCCGATCGAGTTTCTGTCAGACCTGCGCCTCGCCGTCGCCCGTCAGCGTCTCGCCGGCACCACCGACACGATGGCGCAGATCGCGGCCGACGTGGGCTATGGGTCGGAAGGCGCGCTCAGCAAGGCAATTCTGAAGCGGTACGGTGTTCGGCCAAGGGCCATGCGGCTCGCGGCAGCGAGCGCATAGCACCCCGGGCCAATCTTGCCGGGCGCTTACGGAGGCGCAGCATCAAGACGCCACCGATAGTTAGCCTAGATTGCGAACCTGCGTCCCGAATGGATTGTCGATGATGTAGCGCCAGTAGCCATCATCGCCGCGACGCGCGATGTCGTTCGAGGTCGCGACCATATGGAAATCGTCGCCGGTTGGCGTCTTCCCCACGATGTTCCAGTCGAGCACGAGCGATGCGATTGTGTCCGCCACAAAAACGTGGCGCGCGATGATAACCATCGGCAGTTGCACACTGTAATATTTCAGGAGTTCAGCACGAATGGCGGGAATGCCACGTTGCGGCTCGCCATTTGCGCTGACGAGAATAGCGTCGGGTTCATAGAACCCGCACATGATGTCGACGTCCATCGAATTGAAATGCTGAAGAAGCGACGGAACGATCCCCTCAGGCGTGCGGGAGAGCGCGGGCATTGCAGTCATGAAGGTAGTCCTTTTGAGAGATAGTCAGGCCTGCGCCTTCACGGGGAGGCGGAACGGTGCGCCGAGCCGGTTGAAAGCGTTCATCGCGGCGATAGCGAGGGTAAGATCGACCAGATCCTTGGGCCCAAACGCCGCAGCGGCTGCTGCATAGGCTTCGTCCGAGGCGTGCGTTTCGCTGACCAGCGTGACCTCCTCGGCCCAGGCCAACGCCGTGCGATAATGCTCCGGGAAAAGGTGCGGTACTTCCGCCCAGACCGGCACCAGCGCGACCTTGTCGATCGACATCGACTTGAGGAGGTCGCGCGTATGCAGATCGATGCAATGGGCACAGCCATTGATCTGTGAAACCCGGAGGAAAACGAGATGGATCAGTTCCTCTGGCAGGTCGGTGCCGGTGGTGACGTAGTGGTGGATGCCAAACATAGCCTTCGCACCCTGCGGCGCGATCTCGTGCCAGATCAGCCGTTTATTCTCGCTCATAATGATGTCTTTCGTCTGAAGCGCCATTCGGTGGCGCTCGCGGACTTGACGAGGCAGGGAGACCAAGTGTGACATGACGAGACATTTTTTTCCTCGCTCACCCGGACCTATGTCACACTCGGCAATGCTGACTCGTCTAGCGGGTGTGGCAACGCAGGAGGTATGAGTGTCAGCGCGCAACAGCGCCAAAGATCAGGGAGCGGCGCACAGCGCCCAGCGCATCGTCGATTTTCAGGTGGAGCGCAGCCGACTGTTGCGTCTTGCCTACCGGATGCTCGGTTCGCTCAGCGACGCTGAGGATGTTGTGCAGGATGCGTGGTTGCGTTGGGAGAGCGCCGACCGCGCGGTAGAGTTTCCAACCACATATCTGACCCGGATCGTCACGCGCCTGTGCCTTGACCGGCAGAAATCGGCGCGGACGCAGCGCGAAACATATGTCGGGCCATGGTTGCCCGATCCGATTCTGGGGTCTGTCGAGCCGGACAGCATGATTGCTGATGACATTACCGTCACGCTTATGCTGGCCATGGAGCGCCTGACTCCGCTGGAGCGGGCCGCGTTCCTCCTCCATGACGTTTTTGACATGAGTTTGCCCGAAGTGGCCACAACGCTAGGCCGGAAGCCTGCCGCAGTCCGCCAGCTCGCATCGCGCGCGCGCAGACATGTTCGAGCCACGCGACCGCGTTTCGCCGTTGAGGCGACAGAAGCGGATCGGATCGCTCGTGCTTTTTTCGTCGCCGCGCGTAATGGTGACATTGCTGAACTGGCCGGTCTGCTTGCAGAGGATGTTGAGATTCATACTGATGGCGGCGGCAAGGTGCTTGCTTTCCGCAATGTCGTCTATGGGATGGAAAACGCTCTGCGGCTATTTGCCGGACTTCGCCGCAAGCATGCGCCTGTGCCGACGTTGATCCGCACGGCGATTATCGATGGGCTGCCGGGTTATATCAGTTTCGACGGTGCAGGCCTATTGCTTACGACCGCGCTCGACGTTCACGAGGGCAAAATTACCGCCGTTTACATCGTGCGCAACCCAGACAAGCTAGGACACATCGCCCCGGTACAGGGGTAAATTATGCCAAGCGCGGTCGTCTTGTACTGTCCGCATTTGAGAGCGGCGATATTGCTGCCGAACGGTCTGAATGAGCTATTCCGACATCCGTAGGAAGGGCGTGTAGAAGGTCACGTTGAAACCCTCGACCGATGCGCGGAGCGCTGGATCGGCATGGGTCCACACATCGGCCTGCATGTCGCCGATCGCGAGCATCGCAGCGACATTCACGCCCATATTTTCCAGATGTTCGAGCCGTGCTTCGGCGTTGGCGAACTCCTCATAGAAGACGGCTTCGGAACCATCATCGCTCACGAAGATGTCGAAGCGCACCGTGCCGGTATCCTCCTCGCGGGTGAGGCGGATCATGTCCTCGGCGATACGCTTGAACTCCTGGGCCTTGCCGGGATGGATGGCAAAGCGGACCACTGCCTGGAACCTGCTCATGCCTCAGCTCCCTGGCTGGCCTTCAGCGTCGGGAAATCAGTGTAGCCTGCGGCAGCGCCCTCAGGCTGGTTTCCGAAAAAGACGCTGTGGTCGGCCGTGTTGAGCGGCGCGTCCGAGATGACCCGTTCGATGAAGTCCGGGTTGGCAAGCACATGCGCGCCATAGGATTCAAGGTCGGCGAGCCCGGACGCGATGTCGTTGCCGATGTCTTCGCGGGGGCGCGCCGGACGGTTGAGGATGATCGCCCGATGCCAGATCCTGCGGAAGTCGTGCAGGATGTCATCTTCGCCATAATGGACGATATGGATGTAGGCGAGGCCGAGCTTGTCCAGCTCGCCGACAAGGTAGCGGAACAGGTCCGGCCCTTCCGGTCCAACGTCGAGGCCAAAGCCTGTGAAACCGGGCGAGAGGCGGATGCCGGTCCGGTCAGCGCCGATCTCGGCGATGATCGCCTGTGCGACCTCGATCGCGAAACGAGCGCGGTTCTCGATCGAGCCGCCATAGCGGTCGGTGCGTGTGTTGGCGCTGATCGCGAGGAACTGGTGAACGAGGTAGGCAACGCCGTGGATCTCGACGCCGTCAGCGCCGGATTCGATCGCCCGTCGCGCGGAATAGGCGTAGTCCCTGACCGTCGCCGTTACTTCGTCGGTGGTAAGGGCGCGGGGGACGGGAATGTCCTTCATGCCGTCCAGTGTGTAGATCTGTTCGCCCGGGGCGATTGCGGAGGGTGCGACGCCCTGCCGGTGATGCGGCGTATTATCGGGATGCGACATCCGGCCCGCGTGCATGAGCTGATAGAAGACATGGCCGCCGCGCGCGTGGATCGCGTCATTGATCTCACGCCAGCCTGCGACATGCGCATCGGTGTAGATGCCCGGCGTCATCGGATAACCCTGACCGTCATCGGACGGCTGCGTTCCCTCTGTAACGGTCAGACCGACGCCGGCACGCTGGCCATAATATTCCGCGGCAAGCGGCCCCGGGGTTCCGTCGGCGTTTGCGCGCGCGCGGGTCATCGGCGCCATTACAAAGCGGTTCTTCAGTTCGACCCTTCCGAGCGTGAAGGGGGAATGGATTTGGGTCATCGGGCAGTTCCATCATGCTGTTGTCGTGTGAGAAACCGGGGCCTGACACCTCACCAGAGGCAAAAGGATCTGGGTGTGCCGCGCCGCAGCTACGATCGCGGCACACCGGCCCGGGGGCGACCCGAAGGCCAGAAGCCCGCGCGGACGACGCCGTCTGCGCGGGCTTCTTCAGAATGGAAGCTTGCCGTCGATCTTCACGAGATCATGGGCGATGAGCGGACCGCCGGGGGACTGGAACAGGCGGCTGCCATGTTCGACATCACCCATATCCAGACCGAAGAAACCGAGTTGGTCGATCAGCGCTGCGACTTCAGCTTTGGCAGTTTCGTCGTCGCCGGCGTAGAAGAGCACGCGCCGTCCGCCTTCGGCATCCGGGGCTTTCTCCAGATTCATGAAATAATGATGGTTGAACGCTTTCACGACGCGGGCGCCGGGAGCCCATTCCTGCACGATTGCGGTCGATGCGCGCCCGGCGATGTCGATCGGGGGCAGCGGCGGCTTTTGCATATTGTTGTTGGTGTCGATCAGGATGCGGCCGGTCCAGTCGATCCCGGCGAGCGCGCCTTGCAGCTTGGGCCAGTTCACGGACACGAACACGATGTCCTTGGAGGCCGCTTCCTCGCGGGTGCCGGCGGTGATGGACGGACCAGCCTTCGCGACCAGATCCGCGAGCGTTTCCGGGCCACGGCTGTTGGCTATGGTCGCGGCGATGCCTTTGGCACCGAGCCGCTGGGCGATGGCACCACCGATCATGCCGGTGCCGATAATACCAATGGAGGTCATGTCATGTTTCCGATCTCGAGGATTGGGAAGAAAGGGGTGCAGCCAGGGCCTTGGGGAAGGGGAGGGCGGCCCTGGCTGCGAGGTGTCACCAAGGCGGGTGTGCCACGTGGCACATCCTGCGCGAGGATCAGCCGCGGTAGATCGGCGTCGAGCCGGAGGCGCGCTGACGGTTGCCGAGCGAGAAAAGCTGGTCCTTGAGCACGGCGATGTTGCGCTCGCCCGTCTCCAGACCTTCGGCCGTGGCGTGAACCGAATAATAGCCCAGGTGCAGGTCATGCGGGGAGGGAATGGCCGAGCCGAGCACGAACGTCGCGCCTTCCGGGCCGCCCTGAAGCGTAATCACGCCATCGTCTTCGGAGAAGATCAGGAGTTCGCCGTTCGATGCTGACGCGGGGCCGACAAGGCTGCCCTTGGACAATGCGAGCCAGCCCACAGTATGGCCGGACGGCGGCGCGTAATCCCAGCGCTGGCCAGGAGCCAGCGTGACGAGCAGATAGTTGATGCCATCCGGGGCCCTGACCGGGCTCGTGACGCCACCATGCGTCCCGACGATGACATAGGCCGGGCCGACCTGATGCATGTCCGACGCCTCGACATACTGGCTGTCGACCGAAGCCAGCTCCAGTTCGGCTGGCAGCGACAGCCAGAGCTGGAAGCCATGAATACGCTCAGACTTGCCGGACGACAGTTCCTTGCCGTGCCAGACGCCGCCGCCAGCGCGCATCCATTCGACGCCGCCATAGCCGATATAGCCCGAGCCTGCGTCGGGATCGTCGAAATGGACGTCGCCGCGCGTGAAGACGGTGACGGTGCCGATGCCGGAATGAGGATGCATTCCGCCTGCGGCGGCAAACTCGCTCATGACGCCGCCGAAGCTGTCGAGGAATACGAACGGCTTGAGCTGTTCGCCAAGGTCGCTGGGGCTCATGAGGCGGAAAACCTCCCCGTGACCCCGGCCACGGGTGCGGTAGATGACTTGGCGACCGGCGGCGGAGGCGGGAATGGCAGTGGTCTTCCTGGCGCGGCTGAGGCTGATAGCGGACACGAGCTTTCTCCTTCGGGGAAGCCGTTGCCAGCTACCCCGTCATGGTGTTGCGATGTGGATGGGAATGTGTGGTCAGGCCGCTTGCGTCTGGGCGGCGGTCTCGGCGCGAGCGGCCATGGTCGCCTTGGCCCACCAGACGAGTTCGTCGAGGGCGGTGGTTGCGGACAGCAGCAGGTTCTGTTCGATCGTCTCGATCGGCTGATTGCCGACAGCGGGGAAAACCGTGAAGAAGTCGCTGCCACCGATATGCACGGCGGCATGGGTCGAAACCATGTGCATCTCGATGCCGATCAGGCGCAGATGCTCGATGGCGCGGGCCGCACCGACGCCGCCATAGCCGATCGCGGTGAAGGGCTTGTGGCTCCATTCGGTGTAGGCGTGGTCGAGCGCATTCTTGAGCGCGCCGGTGAGCGAGTGGTTATATTCGGCGACCACGAAGATGAAGCCGTCGAAGCGGGCGAGGGTCTGCTGCCAGCGAACCGCTTCAGGGCTCTGGCTGGGCACCCAGGCGCTGGAGGCGACCTCGTCGAAGAAGGGAAGGTTGAAGTCGCGCAGGTCGAGCAGCTCGACTTCCAGATCTTCGCGGGCCTGGGCCTGCTTGAGCATCCACTGTGCGGGAACGTCGGCAAAGCGCGCGGCGCGCGTCGAGCCGATGATGAGGGCGATCTTGGGCTTGGCGGTGACAGTCGACATGGGCTTTTCCTTCGCTGTTGGGAGGAGAGTGCCGGAGCAATCTCGGTCTTGCTGAAGACAATCTGGCGCAGTCGGGGGGGCACCACTAGACAGCCAGATCGTTCTGCGGGGTCGCATTTTGAGGAACACTTTGATGCGTTGGCACATGCCCAAACGCAGCAAAGCCGGGCACACGGTTCCGTGTGCCCGGCTTGAAACGCCGACCTGGGAAGGGGAATTACTGTGCGGTGGCAAGCCGGTCCGAATAGGTGCGGCGATTGCCCAGATAGTCGTCCAGGCTGAGAGCGCCTGCACCGAAACCGACGATCTGCAGCAGGCCACCGGTCATCATCACGTTCTTGAAAAAGTGAACGAAGGTGTTCTGATCGGCGATATTGCCGTGGAAGTAGAACGCCGTCACCAGCGAGAAGATGGCGAGCAGGGCGGCAACCGGACGAACCTTGTAGCCGGCAACCAGCAGAGCGCCGCCGACAATCTCCAGCGTCACCGCGCCGATCGCGGCAAGTGAAGGAACAGGCAGGCCGACAGCTTCGATCATGCTGACGGTCGCGCCGTAGGTCGTGGCCTTGCCCAGGCCAAAGAGAATGAACGGAAGACCGATCAGAAGGCGACCGGCGAGTGGGGCGTAACGAACGTTATTCATGGGACATCTCCTGTTTGAAGCAGGATGACTGGCCATCCGCTTGCGATTGAGATGCTGCAATCGGACGCTCGCCACTAGACAGCGAAGATGCTACCCGGTGTCGCTGATAATGGAACACCCGGCGACGTGAAGCTTGTCGTTGCCACCGGCGGGAGACGGGCGTGGAAATTGAGGATCTGAGAATGTTCGTCGAGGTGGCCGATGCCGGCGGGATCAACTCCGCTGCGCGTCGCCTCGGGCTGGCGAAATCGATCGTGAGCCGCCGGCTGTTGCGGCTCGAGCAGGAACTTGGCGCAGAGCTTCTCGCGCGCACCACCCGCGGCGCGGTCCTGACGGAGGCGGGGGTATCCTTCCGCGACCAGGCGGCGGACATCTGCGCGAAGATCGACGCGGCACGGGAGGAAATGTCGCCCAATGGCGACATCAGGGGATTGCTGCGGATTGCGGGTCCAGCCTCGGTCGGCACGCTCTTCGCCTCGGCGCTCGCGGACTTTGCGCGCCGTCATCCTGCCTTGAATGTGCATACCCGCTTTTCGGATCAGTATGTCGATCTTGCCGCCGAAGGGTTCGATTGCGCCATCCGTGTTGGATATATGCCGGATTCCAATCTCATTGCGCGCAAGATCGGGTCGCTCCCCATGGGGGTTTTTGCCAGTCCGGAGTATATCGCCGAGCACGGAGCCCCCGAATATCCCGGCGACGTCCTCAAGCATTCGGCGATCACTGCTGGCACCAACAGTTGGGTGTTCAGCGACGGGGATCAGAGCTTCACCGTAAATCCACAAGGGCGCTTCAAGGCCGACAATGCCTATGTGCTGACGGAAGCGGCGGCCGCTGGCCTTGGCGTGGTCGCCATGGGCGAGCTGATTGCCAATCCCTATGTCCAGGCCGGCAAGCTCGTCCCCATCATGACGGGGTACAAACTGCCGGACGTCGGCATTTTCGTCGTGCGTCCTCCGAGCCAGCATGTTCCCAGGAAAGTGCGCGTCCTGATCGACCTGCTGACTAAGAAATTCTCGGGCAGGGGAACTGTGGCGCAATGCGACTTGCAAACGGCGCCGGGATAATCGTCGAAGTTGCAGTGCCCATCGGTCTTGTGCAGCCTGTTCCAGAGCTTTTTCGTCCCCGCTTCCTGGGCGCGATTTACATATTGGGAAGCAACCAGCCACCCCTTGATGGGCTGCAGTGGTAGCACGCAGCCAAGGACCGTCACTGGCAGCGACGTGACCATATGGACCCGCCATCGCGGATCCAGAGCGACCTCCAGCTAGGCAACGAGGAACACCAGCGCAAAGGCTATTATCCTCAGGGAGAAGAAGGCTGGCCCAGCGTCGAGGGCTCCGAAGCCAGCAATCGCTGTATTGTTGCTCGGACGGTGTGCGTGCGCATGCCGCTCTTGTAACGTAACTGGCCCGTAGTGCTTCCTTTTATTCTTGTGAAAGGATCACACCATCAAACCGTGGGATCAAACACCTAGGACGAAAGCGGTCTGACTTTCCAGCAGCATTTTGATCGTTCCAGATTTAGGAACGGTGAATGCCTGATTGCGCGGCTAGTGGCTCGTCGAAAGCAACTGCATCTTGTGCCTGTCGATCACGTCGACCGACGCGATACTCAAGATCGAAAGGTTACCACAATGTCCTACGACCGCATCACCTCCGAGAACGCAGCTGTTCTGTTCGTCGACCACCAGACGGGCCTGGCCAACGGCGTGCAGACCCAGAACCCCGCCGAGTTCCTGAACAACGTGAAAGCGCTGGTTGCGCTGGCGAACGTCCACAATCTCCCCGCGATCATCACCACCAGCGCCGCTGACGGCCCGAACGGACCGATCATGCCGGCGGTGTCGCAGGGCCTGCCCAACGCCACGATCGTGCACCGTCCCGGCGAGATCAACGCCTTCGACAATGCCGACTTCGCCGCTGCCGTGAAGGCGACGGGCCGCAAGAAGCTGCTGATCGCCGGCATCTCGACCGAGGTCTGCCTTGCCTTCGCGGCGCTCTCGGCCAAGCAGCTCGGCTACGAGGTTTATGCGGTGCTAGACGCGTCGGGCACGTGGGACAAGCGCGTCGAGGATGCTGCGATCGCCCGCATGGTCCAGGCCGGCATCGTCCCGATGACCTGGGTCGGCGTTGGTGCCGAGCTGCTGGGCGACTGGCGCTCCGCGAGCGGTGAGGCGCACGGCAAGTTGATGGGCGAGCACCTGCCGTTCTCCGGCAACAACCTGGCGGGCTATCTCTCCGCGAAGGGTGTCGCCTGATTGCAATCGGTGGGCGGTGTCGCCCGCCAAGGCGTAAGGAGGTATGGGGCGCTGATCGCACACGCGGTCGGCGCCCCATTTGTTCGTTACGATCGATCATTATCCAGCAGTGGGGCGTCCGCTCGCCGCTCTTCCTACCTTGGAGACCCTCTTGGGATGTGGCAGCTTGCAACGCCTTTGGACGAGAGCCTGTAGCGACCAGCGAGAGCCATTGAGCGGCCTCGCGCCAATATCTGACAGTGGACGCGGTCGCCGGCCGTGCTTGTATCTGCGGTAGCAGGGCGGCATCATTGCAGCGACCAGAATATGGGGCGCGGTCATGACGGAAGCTGCAGACAATGCGCGCCTCACTAAGGAGCGATGGTTCTTCTTTTACTTGGCGGTCGCAATCCTTGCCAAGGTTGTGGCGGGCTTTGGTTCGCAAATTTTCGCGGGCCGGACGTGGTTCACCGATTTTCCATGGCAGGTGCATGCCCATGTTGCATTGTTCTCGTCTTGGATTACTCTGTATGTCGCGCAAAATTGGATCGTCGCAAACGGATATACTCCCGACCTGCATCGGCGGATCGGTTGGCTCGGGGCAGCAATCGCAACCCTCATGGTTCCCCTCGGAATCGCAGGCACGATGGCGGCCATCGCGCGCGGTGCGATAACCGGGGTGTTCCCGCTCGGGTTCTTCCTGGCCCTCGATGTTCTTCACTTGGCCGGCTTCGGTGGGCTGACCTTTGCTGGCATCCGAATGCGACGCCACGCTGCATGGCACAAGCGCCTGATGTTCTGCGGCACAGTCCTGCTGATGGCACCCGCAATCAGTCGATTGGCAGCGTTTCTTCCACCGGGCAGCCCGACCCCGCTCGTAGTCATCGCTGTGCTGTTTGGTTTTCTCCTGACAGGAATCGCTTTCGACCGAACGGCCTATGGCCGGGTTCATCCTGCCTATTGGTGGGGCATAAGTGCGATCGCGACAGTCGAATTGCTGGTTGTGCCGGTGGGCAGCAGCACATTGGTCACTGAATTTGCCACATGGCTTGCCAGGTAAGGACCTTCGTCAGCCGATGGTCTTGCAGCCGGGTGGAATACCTACCCGTCGGCATCGTCTCGCGCCCGTGGGCAGTTTTACCACCGGTCGTCGCCGGTGGCGTTCGCGCCTCAGTGTCCAGGTGCCGGAAAGGCAACGCCGGTGAACGGTGTCTGGTCAAGGAAGCGGTAGGTGTAGGAGCGACGCAGGAAGCGCCATCCGTCCGGCTCCCGGATGAGCTCGTCATCATAGACGGAGAGGTTGTCGTAAAAGCTGTCTGCACCGCGGCCATGCTCGCGGATGGCGAAGCGCGCGGTCGCCCGGTCGCCGTCCACGTTGATGACGCCGGAATGCGTCAGCTGCATGAAGTAGCGCTCGATCGTGAACAGGCCCTCCAGCATTTTTACGATCGCATCCCGGCCGTCTGCGCGGGAGGGCAGCGGCTCGCCGATCTCCCAGCTGGAGTGGTGTTCGGCCCAGAGCGCGCCGAATGCCACGGTGTCACGCTCGTTCACGGCGTCTGAGAAGCGTGCGGCGAGCTGCTGGATCTCCATGCGGTCCTCGACCGTCCGCAGCCTGGTCAGAATGTCAGCGGACATGACCGAACTCCCGGTGTGAGGCGCGCTCGGCGACGAGTGCGACGAGAACCAGCCCGCCGACAAGACCTGCGTGTTCCAGGAAGGTGGCCATCGCTTCGAAGCGGGCGTCGCCCTGCATCGTCCAGAAGGGATGGGCGAGAACCGCTCCGAGGGCGGTGAACACGCCGAGCATGCCCGCACCGAGCCATACCCAGCGCCCGGACAGGATCAGCAGCGAGCCGACGACCTCCACGAAGATCGTGAGCGCCGCCATCAGCGCCGGTGCGGGCATGCCGAACTGTGCCTGCTCCGCCACGGCGGCGTTGAAGCCGGCCAGGTGCGCCGCGGCTGATACGAGGTAGACAATCACGATCGCCAATCGCGCCACCAGCCATGTGCCACGCCATTCGAGCAGGCTTTCGACCGCCACCGGCGTCTCGGATCCATTCATGTCTCGTCTCCTTGCCGAAGCCGGCCAGCGGGCGTCCCGCTCCGGCCCTGAATTCTAGTCGTCGAAGTCGCTTCGTCCGTCGCGGCCGTGGAGCCGGCTCCATGCTCGCTCGGTGCCAGCCTCCTGCGCCCGGTTCACGTATTGCGATGCGACCAGCCATCCCTTGATGGGTGCAAGCGGAAGGAGGCAGCCGAGCACCATGACCGGTGCCGATGTCAGCAGATGCACCCACCATGGCGGATCGAACTGGACCTGCATCCACACAATGACGAAGACGAGCGGGAAGGCCACGATGCACAGCGAGAAGAATGCCGGCCCGTCGTCGGGAGCCGCGGAGCGGTAGCTGAAGGCCGCACTCTTCGCATTCGTCCGCGAGCTTCAGCCACGACCGGAACATGTGACCCTTCCCGCATCGCGGACAGAGGCCAGACCAGCTGGTCCTCAGAATCCACTGCAGGTTCCGTTCCAAGCCCGCCTCTGCCATCTCGCATCTCCTAGTATCGATGGGGTCGTTCTACGCCTCGGTCGGAACCGCGAGCAGACGCTCCGTCCGCAAGTCATTCGTGCGCCGGCCGCAAGAGTGTCGTCGGATCAGGCCTCGTCCGCTCGCGGGCATCCGCTCAGAGGGCGCCGTCCCGGACGAGCTGGCGGACCCGGTCCAGCGTTGCGCCGATCGCCTCGACGTAGCTGTCGCGCATCGCCTCGGCCATCTCCCGCTCTGCGGCAGAGCCTTCCTCGACCCCGGGGAACGGCACGCTGAAGGTGAAGGCAAGGATCAGGCCCAGGTCGCTCTGGCTGATCGTGTTCTCGATGAACCCGCCGCTGCCGACCCGCTGGAAGTGGACCTGCACCGGCGCATGGAAAGTGATGAGCTCACGAAAGTCGCCGCCTCGCACCGTGATGTCGCGCAGCAGCGTGTTGCCGCTGCGTTTGACCACGTCGCACCGGCTCATGCCGGGCACGAACGGCAACGCGTTCTCCGCCTTCATCACCAGACCCCGCCAGACTTGCTCGGCGGTGAGTTCGGGCGAAACACCTGGGGGGTTGATGGCGGTGGCGTGCGACAGGGTATGCATGATGGCCTCTCCTCTGGTCTGGCGTGGTGTCAGCGCGTCACATTGCCGCTGAACATGCCGCCCTTGAACACGGGAGCGGACGGGTCCGTGGTGAACAGGACGATGTCGGCGTCCTCGACGGCCTCCACCGCATCGGTACCGTCGCCAAGGTGGTAGAACTCGCCGCCGCGGATGGTCAGGTCTCCGAAGCGGACCTCACCCTCGAAGACGAACAGCAGGTTGACCGAGCTGCTCGTGGGAAGAGCGGGCAGGTCCAGGCTTCGGCCTGCCACCAGATGCGCGTCACGCACCCAGGCTTGGGCGCGCACCTCGAACGTCGCATCATCCGGCGCGACCAGCAGACGCCATGCGTTCTGGCTGCGCACGTCACCGATGTCGTGGAACTGGACTATCGGCTCAAGATCGCCCTCGCGCGGGCGAAGGAAGATCTGCAGGGCCTTGGTCGGTTCGTCGCCGATCACCTGCTCCTCATGCTGGAAGGTGTGGCCGGCGTTCATCATCATCAGGCGATGCGCATTGACCTCTTCGCGGTTGCCCACGGTGTCGAGGTGCAGCATCCGCCCGCCGCGCTTGTAGGTGAAGATCTCGTCATCCTTGTGCGGGTGCATCGCGATGACGTGACCCGGCTGGATGAGCGCGCGGTCGATGCGGCCGATGGCACCAATCCCGCTGTCGCCCTGATGCAGCGCGGTGCCGGGGTAGAAAATCTCGACGCCGAAGCCGCGCTGCCAGTCGCCGCGCTTGACGGAGGAATTGATCTTGATCGGTTCCATGACTTTGCTCCTGGTTCGCCCCCTTGTGGGGCCATCACAGGATAGGTAGCGTTGCCACTTTAGGGCGGGTAGCCACGCAGCGAGGGAAGCTGCGTTCTTGCAAGAGGAACGATTCATGGAAGTGGAGGATCTTCGGACCTTCGTCGAAGTAGCGGATGCAGGCGGTGTCTCGCCGGCCGCACGGCGGATGGGACTTGCGAAGTCGATCGTGAGCCGCCGACTGTCGCGGCTGGAGGACGAACTCGGCGTCCAGCTTCTCGCGCGCACCACGCGCGGTGCCGCGCTCACCGAGGCCGGTGTCACGTTCCGCGAGCATGCTGCACGGATGTTCGCGGAGCTCCAGGCTGCCCGTGAGGAGATCCTTCCCGCGGGTGAGTTAAGGGGACGGCTCCGGATGGCGGCACCATCTTCGTTCGGACCAGAATACTTCGCGCCCGCATTGGCGCAGCTGGCGCAGCGGCACCCACTGCTTCACGTGCAGTCGCTGTTCAGCGACCGCTATGTCGATCTGGTCGGGGAGGGGTTCGATTGCGGCGTGCGTGTCGGGTATCTTCCGGACTCGAACCTCGTAGCACGGAAGATCGGGTCATTCTCGGTCCGGCTGTTCGCCAGCCCGGAATATATCGAGCAGAATGGGGCTCCTAGTGAGCCCGACGACATCGTCTCGCACGCTGCGGTGATGATCGGCATGGAGAGCTGGAAGTTCACCCGCAAGGGAAAGACCGTTCAGGTTCATCCGCACGGCCGCTTCAAGTCGGACAGTGCGGTCGCGATCGCCGAGGCGACGGCGGCCGGCGTTGGCATCGCCGCGCTCCCCGACGCGATCGCCGAGCGGTATGTGGAATCCGGGCAGTTGACGCCAATCATGGAGGATTGGTCGCTGCCTGAAGTCGGCATATTCGTCGTGCGGCCGCCCGGCCAGCATCTCGCACGGAAGGTGCGGGTGCTGACCGAGCTTCTGCTGGAGCGCTTCGGCGGCGGTTGAGCCGACAGGTTGCGGCAGTGTGGAGCGCACCAGGCTCAGGTCCGCGACATGCCTGGAGCAACTTCGCCACTACCATTTCAGAATATCGCTGAGCAGCCAGAGGTTCGCTACCGAGATCACGGTAAGAAGTGCCCAAGCGCACGCGATGCTCAGGCGCCCTGCAATGAAGTCTCCCATGAGCGAGCGATCCGATACCACGCGTATCAGCGGATAGATCGCGAATGGAAGCTGCAGCGAGAGGATTATCTGAGTGATGACGAGCATCTGTCCAACGCCTTGATCGCCCATCAGGGTGACACCGAGGAGAGCGGGAACGATGGCCATCAGCCTAGTGATGATCCGGCGCTGCCAGCATGGGATTCGTAGATTCAGGAAGCCCTCAAGCACGACCTGTCCCGCGATCGTTCCTGTGAACGTGCTGCTCTGACCCGACGCCAAGAGTGCGATGCCGAAGAACAGTGCGGCTGCGGAGGCACCCGTTACCGGCGACAAAAGGCGATAGGCCTCGTCGATCTGCGTGACCGCTTCGTGGCCATTCCCGTGAAAGGCGCCTGCCGCGAGGGAGAGAATGGCGGCGTTCACCAGCATCGCGAGCAGCAGGGACACGGCACTGTCGAGATTGGCGAAGCGTATCGCGCGGCGCTTGCCCACGGCATCGGCCGGGATGACCCGCGTCTGCACGATGCTCGAATGGAGATACAGGTTGTGAGGCATGACGGTCGCACCGATGATGCCGACCGCGATCGCAAGCGCTCCCGGCTGACCCAGGCGGCCGAGATCAGGCACCAGCCCGGCGGTCAGGGCGACCGGGTCGGGCGGCACTATCAGCAGCTCGATCGTGAAGCATAGCGCTATGGTGCCGACCAGCGCGCCGACGATCGCCTCCACCTGGCGGAAGCCGCGGCCTTTGAGTCCCACGACCAAAAGCATGTCGAATGCTGTGAGAAGGATGCCCGCCCAGAGGGGGAGACCGAGCAGGAGCTTGACCGCGAGCGCACCACCCAGCACCTCGGCCACGTCGGTTGCGAGGATCGCGATCTCCGCAAGCAGCCATAGCGCCAGATTGGCTGCGCGCCCGTGGCGCTTGCGGCTTACCTGGGCGAGATCGAGACCGGAGGCCATTCCGAGCCGCAGCGCCAGGGACTGCAGCAGGATGGCGGAAAGGGATGCCGCGACGAGGACGAACAGCAGATCGAAACCGAAGGCTGAGCCGGCCGCGATGTCCGTGGCCCAGTTCCCTGGATCCATGTAGCCGACTGCCACCAGCAGCCCAGGTCCGGCGAGGCGTCCGATCGTCTGCCTCAAGCTGGCATTTGCCGGGACCGCCACGCTGCCCTGCACCTCTGCGGGGCAGAAGGGTGCCGTGGCGGTCTTCGGCAGCTTCAACGACGGGAGAGCGGTCATTTACCCCTCCGAGATGCTTGGCCCGACCGATATCGCCAGAGGACGTGTGAATGTGGTCCGATCCCAGTCAACATGGCTATAGCCGCACCAGCCGCAGCCTGAGCGCGTTGGCGATCACACTGACCGACGAAAGCGCCATCGCTGCTGCCGCCAATGCTGGGGAGAGCAGCGTGCCGGTGAGCGGATAGAGCACGCCGGCCGCGACCGGGATACCCGCCACATTGTAGAGAAAGGCGAACGCGAGGTTCTGCCGGATGTTGCCCATCACGGCGCGAGAGAGCCGCCGAGCACGGACCAGTCCTTCGAGGTCTCCGCCGAGCAGCGTGACGCCGGCACTTTCGATCGCGACGTCGGCACCCGCACCCATCGCCGCGCCGACATCGGCGGCGGCGAGTGCCGGAGCGTCGTTCACTCCGTCACCTGCCATGGCCACGGCACGTCCTGCGTTGCGAAGACGCTGCACCACCGCCGCCTTGTCCTGCGGCAAAACCTCAGCCTCGACCTCGCCGATCCCGACTTCCGCGGCGACGGCAAGGGCCGTGGTGCGGTTGTCGCCAGTCATCATGATGACGCGGACGCCTTCGGCCTGCAGGGCGCGTATCGCCTCCCGCGCGCCCGGTTTGATCTGATCGACCACACCGACGAACCCGATCAGTGATCCCTCAGCTGCCACGAAGATCGCCGTGCCTCCAAGCGAGCGCAGTTCCTCCGCCTCAGCGGCCATCGGACCGGTATCGATGCCCTCCTGTTCCATCAGGCGTGGTCCGCCCAGCAGGATGCGCGATCCATCGACGACACCGACCACGCCTAGACCGATGGGAGCGTCGAAGCCGGTCACCGGGGCGAGCGTGAGGCGGGCCTTCTCGGCTGCGCTCACGATGGCCTCGCCAAGCGGGTGCTCGCTCGATCGCTCGAGGCTGGCGGCGAGCAGCAGAACGTGGTCGGCGGCGATGTCGCCAACCGGCACGACCCGGGTGACGCTCGGACGTCCTTCGGTGAGCGTGCCGGTCTTGTCGATGACGAGCGTATCGACCTTCTCGAAGCGCTCGAGGGCTTCGGCATCCCTGATCAGCACGCCGACGTGCGCTCCGCGTCCGACGCCGACCATCACCGACATCGGCGTGGCCAGTCCAAGGGCACAGGGACACGCGATGATCAGCACCGAGACGGCGGACACCAGTGCGTGGCCGAAGCGCGGATCGGGACCCCATGTCGCCCAGGCGAGGGCGGCGATCAGCGAGATCGCGATGACCGTCGGCACGAACCAGCCGGAGACCTTGTCCGCCAGGCGCTGGATGGGCGCGCGGCTGCGCTGGGCATCGGCGACCATCTGCACGATGCGCGACAGCATGGTGTCGGCACCGACCTTCTCCGCGGTCATCACGAAGGTTCCGGTCTTGTTGAGGGAGCCCGCGATCACCCTGTCTCCGGGCTCCTTGGCGACGGGCATCGCCTCGCCGGTGATCAGGGCCTCGTCGATGGCTACCCGGCCTTCCATGATCTCGCCATCCACCGGCACCTTCTCGCCGGGACGGATGCGCAGCCGATCACCGACCTGCACCTGATCGAGCGTCACCTCCTCGTCGTCGTCGCCGACGCGCAGACGCCTCGCAGTCTTCGGGGCGAGGTCGAGCAGAGTGCGGATCGCTCCGGACGTGCGCTCGCGGGCGCGCAACTCCAACACCTGCCCGAGCAGCACGAGCACGGTGATGACGGACGCCGCCTCGAAGTAGACGGGGACCGAGCCGTCCATGTCCTTGAATGCGTCGGGGAAGATGCCCGGCGCGGCAATCGCGACGATGCTGTAGGCGTATGCGACGCCAACGCCCATGGCGATCAGCGTGAACATGTTCAGGTTGCGCGTGCGGACTGACGCCCAGCCGCGCTCGAAGAACGGCCAACCGGCCCACAGGACCACGGGTGAGGCGAGTGCGAACTGTATCCAGCTTGAAGTCCATGCGCCGATCATGGCCGACAAGCCGAACATGTGTCCGCCCATCTCCAGGACGAACACTGGCAGAGCCAGCGCAAGGCCGATCCAGAGGCGACGGGTCATGTCCACGAGTTCGGGGTTCGGCCCCTGATCGAGCGTGATCGTCTCAGGCTCCAGCGCCATGCCGCAGATCGGACAGCTGCCGGGGCCCTCATGGTGGATCTCGGGATGCATCGGGCACGTGTGCATGACATGCATGTCGGCCGCCGATGCCGGAGAGCGCGGCGCGAGAAACTGTTCAGGGTCGGCGACGAAGCGCGTCCTGCAGCGGTCGCTGCAGAAGTGATGCTCCCGACCGTTGTGCGTGGCGTGATGCTTGGTAGTGGCCGGATCGACGGTCATGCCGCAGACGGGATCGGTCACCTCATGCCCCGCGGTCGGCGTCGCGTGATGGTGATGGTGCCCGTAATCGTGACCATGGCTGGCACAATCGTGGTCATGGTTGTGATGGGCGTGTCGGTCGTCGGTCAGCATGATCTTTCTCCTGCCATCGACACGCGCTGGGTGCCGACCGGATCGGGCCGCTTTGGTCGGCCCGATCCCATGGTCAGGAGTTTAGACGCGCGCCGCCGACCGTTAATCCCGTCGCTGAGGAACTCATCATTCCGCGTGAAGCAAGAATGCCTTCGGACTCAACACCTCACCACTCGATCCCGATCTTGCCGAAGTGGCCGGACGACTGCTGGAGCCGGAACGCCTCGGGCAGGTCGGCGAGCGGGAAGCGGCGGTCGATCACGGGCTTGATGCCCGTCGCGTCGATCGCGCGGACGAACTCCTGCTGCTGGCGCCGCGAACCGACGATCAGACCCTGCAGCTTCGCCTGCTTGGCCATGAACGCCGCCGTCGGCACGTCGCCGGCGACGCCGGTGACGGTTCCGATCAGCGCGATGTGGCCACCGACCCGGACTGCGGCGATCGACTGCGCGAGCGTGCCTGCGCCGCCGAGTTCTAGGATGTGGTCGACGCCGCGTCCGCCGGTCCAATCCGCGACGGCACGGCCCCAGTGCTTCACCTCGCGGTAGTTGACGGTGTGGTCCGCCCCAAGGGCGCGCGCGCGATCCAGCTTCTCACCCGAGGAGGATGTGATGACCACGATCGCGCCCATCGCCTTCGCGATCTGAAGCCCCCAGATCGAGACGCCTCCGGTGCCCAGCAGCAGGACGACGTCGCCGGCCTTCAGGCCGCCATCGCCGACGAGGGCCCGCCAGGCGGTGAGCCCGGCCGTGGTGATCGCGGCGGCTTCGGTGTGATCGTAGCCACGCGGGGCGTGGGTGAAGGCGGTCGCGGGCGCGACGGCGAACTCCGTGCCGTATCCGTCGATGCCATCGCCGGGCGTCCGTGCGAAGTTGCCGATCGTCGGTGCACCATCCTCCCAGTCAGGGAAGAAGGTCGACACGACCTTGTCGCCGGCCTTGAACTCCGTGACGCCTTCGCCGATCGCTTCGATCACACCGCCGGCATCCGCGAGCGCGATGCGTCCGGGGTCGGCCGGCATGCGCCCGGTGACGACGCCGAGGTCATGGAAGTTGAGCGAACTGCCGTGCAGCGCCACGCGGATCTCGCCGCAGCCGGGTTGGCCTGGATCCGCGCGCTCGGTGAACGCCAGCGTGTCCAGAGTTGCTGGCGAGCCCGTGGTCATTGCCTTCATGTCGAATTCCTCCGCTGTGTCCGCCGCGCAGGCGGCGATGAGATGTGTTTGATGGGCTTCAGTCGAAATCGGTGGATGCGCTGAGATCCCGGAACCTTGCGAGTTCATCCAGACGCTTCAGGTCGAAGGCCTCGATGGCTGCGAGCGCATCGGATCCCAACGGCAGTCGAAGAGGAGGATCCTCAATCGCCGCGACCTTCAGGATCGCGGCGGCACCCTTCGTCGGATCGCCCGGTTGCCGACCGTCGTATTCGCGCTGCATGCGGGCTGCGGCACCGACCACCGCGTCGTATTCGGCGCGGCCATCCTCGATGCGTGTCGAAGATCCCGCGAAATCGGTCCGGAAGCCGCCCGGCTCGATGATGGTCACGTGCACGCCGACCAGCGCCATCTCCTTCGCCAGCACCTCGGAGAAACCTTCGACGGCCCACTTCGCGGCGGAATAGGGTGCCCGGCCCGGCGCGCCCAGCCGCCCGCCGACGGACGAAAACTGGATGATGTGACCGCACCGACGCTCGCGCATGTGCGGAATGGCGGCCTTCGTTACGATGATCGTGCCGAAGAGATTGGTCTCGATCTGCTCGCGGAAGGATGACAGCGGCGTGTCCTCGATCGAGCCGAGGTCTCCGTAGCCCGCGTTGTTGACCAGAATGTCGAGCGAACCGAACCGGTCGATCGAGGCGGCTACCGCAGCCTCAGCCTGCTTTTCATCGGTAACGTCTAGCGTTGCGGCCAGAAGCGCGCCGGGCCGGCCATCTCCGATGCCATCAAGTGCCGCGACGTCGCGGGCCGTCGCTACCAGATTGTCGCCAGCATCAAGGACAGCTTTCGCGAGCGCGCGGCCGAAGCCCCGTGAGCTTCCAGTTACCAGCCATGTCTTCGCCATCGGGATGAACCTCCACCGTTAGCCGTTCCGGCCAGTTTCCTCCTATATGTCGGGGCGGAACGGCCGCTAGGTTAGTACCGGAAGAAGGAACGCTCTGTTCCGCAACAGGCAACCCATCACCGGTGCGGCGAGCCTGTCTACCGCATGAGCTTCCGGTGATGAGCCAGGTAATTCTTGCTCATGTGAAATCCTTTTGTGCGCACCGCCCCAGGCAGGACAGCGCGGTTATGGCGGCGCCATGCGAGCATCCCGCACCGACCTAGTTGAGCAGTCGGTTCTCCCGCAGGCGAGCGACCGCCATGTCGACAAAAGCCCTGACCTTGGCTGGCGCATGGCGGCCTTCGGGGTGCAGGACATGGATCGGAAGCGGTGGCTCCTCGAAATCAGCCAATACGATCTGGAGGTCGCCAGCCACCAGTGCTGGCCCGATCTGATAATGCACGACCCTGGTCAGCCCCCAGCCAGACTTCGCCATTTCGATCGCCGCCTCATTGGTATTGCATTGCAGCGCGGCATCGATCGTCACGCGCTGATCGCCAGCGAAGCGCCACTCGGGCGACGCCCACGCGCTCGTCGATGCCGCAATTCTGTGGCCTTTCAGGTCCGCAGGTTTGAAGGGCACGCCATGTTTTTCGAAATAGGCTGGCGATCCGCAAATGACCCGGCGAACTGAGCCGACCTTGATTGCGGTGAAGCCAGAGTCCGGGAGGTGCCCGATGCGAACGGCAACATCGACGCCTTCGTCAACGATGTTGACCGGACGGTCGACGAAGAACGTCCTGCCGCTCATCGTCGGATAGGTGTCGAGATACTCGCTCATGATCGGGAGCACATACATCTGGCCGAACATCGCCGATGCTGTGATCGCGAGCGTTCCCGTCGGGGTCGCGTAGGAACCACCGGCGGCGGCTTCAGCTTCGGCAATATCGGCGAGAATACGGCGACAATCCTCGAAGTAGCGCGATCCAGCTTCGGTCATCTTCACCGACCGGGTGGTACGGACGAACAGGCGGGCGCCGATCAGATCTTCCAGCGATGCAACGGCGCGGGTCACAGCAGGCGCGCTCATATGCAGGAGACGCGCTGTTTCGGCGAAGCTCTCCGTTTCAGCGACCTTCGCAAAGATCCGCATCGCTTGCCATCGATCCATCCGTAACCCCTTTGCACCGTTCTTCAGATTATCTGCATCAAGGTTGCCGCATCAATCGGCTGCCCCTGGCGCAAGATGTCACCGTAATAATCGGGTGCGCGGTTGTTCAACCTCATCTTGCGCAAAAACTGCGCAAGGAGCCCGATAATGGATTGCGGCTTGCGGACAGGAGCAGGCCGAACGGGGAGCGCGATTGCCAGGCTAGTCATGGTCCGTCACCTTTGCAGCTGAGGGATGAGCGGCAGTGATATGTTCGATTTCACAGCAGGCATCTGCGTCGATGCCGGCCTGGATTGCCCGTGATCGCGCTTCGCCGTGGTCGCCGCGCTGGAATGCGAGGGCGAGTTCAAGCGCTCGGGTGCAACGCATGTCGAAGCTGCGCCCTGCGCGCGCCGCATCGATCTCCGCGCCGCACATGCCAAGCTGCGTTGCTGCTTCATCCTGCTGGCGGATCAGGGCAGGGCTGCCCTGATCGCCGGCAAGGGCCATCTCAATCGACAGACGCGTGCGCGCATCGAGTTTGGAGATTTGCATCGGTATTATCCTCGCGTGGGTGTGCCACGTGGCGCACCTCAGCTACCTAGAAGCCGAAATCGCTGAGGCCGGGATGATCGTCCGGACGGCGGCCGAGCGGCCAGCGAAACTTGCGATCTTCTTCACGGATTGGATGCTCGTTGATGCTGGCGTGACGGTGCGCCATCAGGCCGTCTTCGGCGAACTCCCAATTCTCGTTGCCATAGGCGCGGAACCACTGGCCGCTGTCGTCGCGATATTCGTAGGCATAGCGAACGGCGATGCGATTGCCGGTGAAAGCCCACAACTCCTTGATGAGCCGATATTCCAGCTCCTTGTTCCACTTGCGGGTGAGGAAGGCCTTGGCCTCGTCGCGGTTGGTCGCGAACTCCGCGCGGTTACGCCAACGCGTGTCGAGTGTGTAGGCGAGGGCCACCTTTGCCGGATCGCGACTGTTCCAGCCATCCTCGGCCAGGCGCACCTTCTCGATCGCACTTTCGCGGGTGAACGGGGGTAGGGGGGGACGGCTCATGTGGAATTCCTCTCTGGCGTGGTGTTGGGATAAGGGGGGCGGGCGACCGTGGGGGGAGGGGCAATTGGCCGCCCGCCGCTACGTCAGGCTGCGAGGCGATCGACCCGGGGGAAGTCGATTTCGGTGCCAAGCGCCTCGTTGACGTAGTTCGTGAAGGTGTTGAGCGCGACGTGCGCGATGATCTCGAGGATCTCTGCGTCGCTGTAGCCGGCGGCGCGGACCTTCTCGACCTCGGACGGCGCCACCGAACCGCGCGCGGCGGTCAGCGCCTTGGCGAACACCACAGCTGCGGCCGCCTTTGGATCGCTCGACGTGCCGGCACGGGCAGCGGCGATTTCGGCGTCATCCAGCTTGGCGAAGCGCGAACCGGTGAAGGTATGGGCAGACAGGCAGTAATCGCAGCCATTGGCTTCAGCCATCGTCAGAGCCAGACGCTCGCGGATGGCAACGGACAGCTTGCCCTTGCCGAGCGCGCCCTGGAAACCGGCGAGGGCGTTGAGCGCAACCGGGCTGGTCGCAACGAGCCGGAAGATGTTCGGCACGGCGCCAAGCTGCTTCTGGACGGCCTCGAGGATGGGACGCGATGCTTCGGGTGCATCTTCAATCGTTGCGGGGGTCGGGATCACAGACATTGTATTCAACTCCGGGAAGGCGGCATGCCTTCGATGACAGAAAGATGGCCTGTCTTGGGTCGAGAATGAATGTCGAAAAGCCGGAAGGGACTGTTACGCCGGGTGTAGGGAATGGCTGTCTGGAATCCGCTATTGGGAGTCAGCTGATCTCGTCGCGTCGCGCGAGACTATAGACGAGAAAGGCGGATCCCCAGTTCAGCACTGCCGCAACCATCATGGCGGCCGTGAAACCGGTCTCATAGGCGTGGCGCGAATAGCGACGGCCGCATTAACCCGGCTCACCTATCGGACGCTTCCTGGCCCGGATATCGCTTCGAGTGTTGCCGCCATCTACAGTGATGCAGCCGGTCCGGTAGCATGGGCTTCAATCGGTCAGCTCACCAACCGGCGGCTCGGATGACCAGCATCGGCTCCGTGTCAGTCTGTCATAGTTCCAGCTGAATGCGGTCCTCGTCGTCCGTCTCCTGCGCAGCGGGTACGGCGCTGCAAATGAGAACCTCATCCTCAGCCAGGCTCACCCCGGGCTTGCGAATATGCGTCACCGCGCCGCGCCGGAGCTTCGTCTTGCACGTCCCGCAGCTGCCCTCCCGGCAACTGAACTCGGGGCTCAGTCCGCGCGCTTCGGCCAGATCGAGAAGCGTGCCGGAATCCGGGTGCCAACGCGCCTCCTTGGCCGACGTCATGAACGCCACGGGAACCGGCTTCGTCGAGGCAGGGCGCGCCGGCGCCTGATCGGGTGCCGCGCTGTCGGGTATGCGAGCGAGCGATGATGGGCCGAAAGATTCGGCGTGGATCCGCCCGTCCGCGATATTCAGGGCGCGCAAGCCGTCATAGAGCGCCTGGGTGAAGGCCGGCGGGCCGCAGAGGTAGAAATCATAGTCGTTGAACGGCAGGAAGCGGGTGAGCAGAGCCATGTCGATCCGGCCAACGGCATCATAATCGGCGACTTCGGTGGCATCTGTCGGATCGCTCAGCACCCGAATGACTTTCACGGCGCTGAAGGAGGTTTCGACCAGTTTGGCCAGTTCGGGTCCAAATGGCCGCTCGGCCTTCGTCCGGGCAGCATGGAACAGATAGGTCGGGCGAACCCGCTGTTTGCGGACGCCCTCATAGACGACATGTCGCAGCATCGCGAGCATCGGCGTGATGCCTACTCCGCCCGCCAGCAGGACAGCGGGCCGGGTTTCGTAAGCGTCGATGGTGAAATCGCCGGCGGGCGCGCGTGCTTCGATGACATCCCCGACCGCGATGCTGTCATGAAGGTGACGGGAAACCACCCCTTCGCGCTTGACGCTGATGCGGTAGAGGCCATCGGACGGCGCCGCCGAAAGCGTGTAGTTGCGGATGACGGGCTTGTCCTCGTCAGGGAGCGACACGCGGATCGGCAGATGCTGGCCCGCCTGATGGGGCAGAAGGCCCGCACCGTCATCGGGCTGAAGATGGAAAGAGCGGATCGAGCTGCTTTCTTCGACGATCTTTGTCACCTTCAGGGGGCGCCACCGGGTCGACAGCTCAGCCGCGCGGAGACGGTTGGCGGCCTCTTGCCAGCTGCCCGTCATCAGCGAACTAGGCGACCAGGGTTCCTGCTGCATATTCCAGCGCAAGGCGAACGCGCCGCGCCGACGCACGATCGACTGCGGCTTGAATGTCCAGAGCCGCTCCGCGCCCTGAAAGGCGGCGATCTCAGGGCTGTCGAAGATCACTTCGGCCGTTCCTGTCATCTGGAGCACGTCCCCCGTCGCGTAATCGACGAAGAGCAAGCCCGCCCTGCCATTGAGGAGAATGTTGCCGAGCGTGTTGAAAAAGAGGTTGCCGTCGAAATCAGGAATGGTGAGCGTGCCATCTTCGGCGACGCGGACGAACCCGGCATTACCGCCCCGGTGGGAGACGTCGACCTGCCGACGATCGCGATCGACATAGGAGGCGACGAAGAAGCTGTCCGCGTCCGCGATCATGGCGCGCGCCGCAGCGTCGATCGCGGTCAGCGCTTCGACTTCGCCGGCATAAGGGGTGGCGACATCGCGGGCGTAGCTGAAATCGCGCAGCTGAATATAACGCGGGCAGTTGCCGAAACTCTGGTCGACGTCGACCCGGAAGCCGTGTTCGGCTTCGCCGACAAAGCCATTCATGCGATTGCGCCGGCGCGTATGCATCTCGATACCGAGCAATCCGATGGGCTTGCCTTGCTGGAGACCCGGGGCGGCGGGATCGGTGGGATCCGCGCTGGCATCGATCAGCAGCGTGGTGGCGTCGGGCGAGGTGATGAACCCTGAGCGCCCCTCGAGGAAGGTCGCCCATGGCGCCCCTGCCTCATCGACACTGCCGAGCACAATGAACGGCAGCTGCGCATAAAATTCGCGGTGCTGATCGGGCATATAGTCCCGAATGACGCGCTGGCCGACCGACGCCATGCGCTCCGCCACGCCAACCTTCTCCTGAATGAAGCGCTCGCCTTCATGCCAGACTGGGAGCTTGGGGAGGTCTGCCGTCATCGATTTCCATGCCTTCGTTAGGGATTGCGGGCGCACAATGGATGTGCGCCCGCTGTCGGCGGCATGATTATGCCGCCAGGCCGACCGGGGTGTTCACAAAGGGCACGAACCCCGGAAGAGCTTCGACCCGGCGCAGGAATGCATTCACGTTTGGGTAGCCTGCGAGATCGACATTGCCTTCAGGTGCCCGTGCAACGTAGCTGTAGATCGCAACGTCGGCGATCGTCGGTTCCGCACCGACCAGCCATTCGCTGCCTTCCAGACGGGCTTCGAGACGGGCGAGCAGCGTGTGCGCACGGCCGATCACTTCGTCGGCGTTGAATTTGGCGCCGAACACGGTGATGAGCCGGGCTGCAGCCGGACCATAGGCCACTTCGCCGGCAGCGACGGACAGCCAGCGCTGGACGGCTGCGGCGCCGCCGGCATCTTCGGGAAGCCAGTCGGTACGACCCGCTTTCTTGGCGAGATAGACCAGGATCGCGTTGGAGTCCGCGACGACCAAGCCGTCATCTTCCAGCACCGGCACCTGGCCAAAGGGATTGAGGGCGAGGAACTCGGGGCGCTTGTGCGCTCCGGCCTTGAGGTCGACTTCGACCAGCTCGTGGGGAACGTTTAGCAACGATGCGAGCAGCACGGCGCGGTGCGAGTGGCCCGACAGGGGATGATGGTGCAGTTTCATGGCGAGATCCTGTTAGATGGTCGGGTCCAGTCCCGATCCGCAGCGCCATCATGCTTCGAGACCAAACGGGTGAGAACGACCCGTGTTTGCACTTCAGCATTCCGCTCTTTGTAATGGTGGGAGTAGTCACAACCCGTCCTGCCCGCCAACGGACATGTTGATATTGCAGTTATCACATAAGCATATTTGACGCCTTTCGATAACGAAGGTACCGTGCGGCGCCATGGAAGCTGCCGATCCGCTTGCTGAGCGCGCCCCTATTTCCGCCGGTCCCGGCCCGCTCGCGCCGGCATCGGGCGACGATCTGTCCTGGGCGGTGGTCAACATGAGGGCCGGCGCGAGGATCGTCGTCGACGCCGCGCTGATCGGCGCTTATCAGGCAGCCTCGTCACCGCATTCGATCCGCGCGCTGAAGAGCGATCTTGACGCCTTCGACCGGTGGTGCCGCCGGACGAAGCGCATTGCGCTGCCGGCGACGCCCGAGGTGGTCGCGGACTATCTCGACGCCCGGGCCGGGCAGGGCGGGGCCAAACCCGCCTCGCTGACCCGCTACAAGGCGTCGATCGCCAAGATCCACCAGCTGCTGGGCCTCAAGGATCCGACAACAGCCGAACTGGTGAAGCTGCGCCTGCGCGCGATCCGCCGCGACAAGGGGGTGGCGCAGGCCCAGGCGCGCCCGCTGCGGTTCAAGGGCCCGGTCCGGGATGTCGCGCGCGATGGGCCGCGCGGCCTCAATATCAGGGCGCTGCTGGAGGCCTGCGGCGACGATCTGACGGGGCTGCGCGACCGTGCCCTCCTCTCGACCGCCTATGACACTGGCTTGCGCGCCTCGGAGCTGGTGGCAGTGGCCGTGGAGCATATCGTCGATGCGCTCGACCCCGAAGCCCGGTTGCTGACGATTCCGCGCAGCAAGGGCGATCCGGCCGGGGAGGGGGCCACGGCCTTTCTGTCGCCGCGCTCGGTGCGGGCGATCGCGGCCTGGCAGGCGGCAGCGGAGATCGAGGCCGGGCCGCTGTTCCGGCGGGTGCAGGTGCGGCGCTACAAGGCGCGAAAGGCCGTCCCGGCGCGGCGGATCGAGACCATCTCGGGCCGCGAGGCCTGGGATCTGCGCAAGACTCTCCCGAAACCCGCCGTGGCGGCGCGGACCGAATATGATGTGGGTGAGGGCGCACTCCACTCCGGCTCGATTGGGCCTATCTGGCGGGCGATCGTCCAGCGGGCCTTCGCGGCCGGCGCCCTGCCCGACCTGACGCAGGATGACCTGGCACGCCTTCTCAAGGGTCTGAGTGCCCATTCGACGCGGGTCGGGCTGAACCAGGACCTGTTTGCCAGCGGGGAGGATCTCGCCGGCATCATGGATGCCCTGCGCTGGAAAAGCCCGCGCATGCCGTTGGCGTACAACCGCAACCTGGCGGCTGAGGCCGGTGCGGCCGGACGGCTTATGAAACTTCTGGCATGAACGCGGAAGGGAAATTCCGTTTGATCGCGGACGCACCGCCGCTGAGCCGCGCGCAGCTGTGCACAGGGTTTGCCTGGGCAGCGTTGCTGGCCGTTTCGACCAACTCTACTTTACGCCACGACAATTCCTAAAAACCGCAGGAGATTACCCCATGAACAATGCTGATATCGCCGACAAGCTGGCCGCAGAGACCGGCGTCACCAAGGCCGATGCGAAGAAGGCCATCGATCTGGTTTTCGCGGCGATTGCCGATGCCGCTGTGAACCGCACCGGGATTGCCGGAGGCCCTAACTCCTGAGAGTGAGGGTCTACGATGAGCAAGACGACGAACAAGTTTGCCCCTGAGGTTCGGCAGCGGGCGATCCGGATGGTACTGGATCACGAGGG
>Ga0209050_1000643_pt1 | contig 54150 bp, 40 predicted proteins | sample Araplavi_mTSA_r2_FD_184276 | JGI IMG/M metagenome (GOLD analysis project Ga0209050, IMG submission 184276) | Arabidopsis root microbial communities from North Carolina, USA - plate scrape MF_Cvi_mTSA_r2 (SPAdes) (version 2) | ecosystem: Host-associated > Plants > Roots > Endosphere | place: USA... | reverse complement strand
GATCAGGCGGGAGGGCGAGGAAGAACTGTACCGCCCGGCCATGTCGCTGTGGTGGTCGGGCATCGCGGCCGGGATCGGCATCTCCACTTCGGTCTTCGCGCAGGGCCTGCTCCACAATGCGTTCGAAAGCCATCCTCACCGCGCCCTGATCGCCGCCTTCGGCTATGCCATGGGCTTCGTGCTGGTGGTCCTTTCGCGCCTGCAACTGTTCACCGAAAACACGCTGACGGCGGTGCTGCCACTGCTGGCCGGGCCGAATGGCGAGCGGCTGTGGCGCACGGCGCGGCTATGGGGCGTGGTTCTCGCCGCGAACCTCGTTGGCACGTTCCTCACTGCCTTGTTCCTGGACCTTCTGGTCGACCCCGCACATCCGACATTGGCCGGGATGCTTGCCGTTTCGCGCAAGGCGGCGGAAGCAAGCGGAACCGCGGCCCTGCTCGACGGCATTCCGGCAGGCTTCTTCATCGCGGCTTTCGTCTGGATGCTGCCGAGTTCGAAGGGATTCGAAATCTTCGTGGTCGCGCTGTTCACCTGGCTGATCGCGGCGGGCGGCTTTACCCATGTCGTGGCCGGATCGACCGAGATGTTCCTGCTGGCCTTTCACGGCGAAATGGCGATGACGGAGGCCTTCACCCTCCACCTGCTGCCGACGCTGCTGGGCAATGTGCTGGGCGGCACCGGACTGTTCGCGCTGCTGGCCTATGCGCAGATCAAGGCGGAAATCTGAATGACCCGGACGGCATGCCGGGCTAGGATCGTCGCATGAACGGCGCCAGAAAGATCATCGTTTCCCGAAGCCATTACGGTGCGGGGCCGGACGCGGCGGAGAACCTCGCCGTCGCGGTCGAAGCGCCCATCGCCATCGAGACCAACGGCATCGCCTATGCCGTGATGATGGCCACCCCCATCGAGATCGAGGATTTCGTCACCGGGTTCCTGCTCGCCGAAGGGCTGGCGACGGTGGGCGAGATCGGCGAAGTCGCGGTCCACGCCGTCGAGAACGGAGAATGGGGCAGGGGCTACGTCGCCCGCGTCAACCTTCCGCCCGAGCGCCTCTCGCTGATCGTCGAACGCGCGCGTCGCCGCACGGGCGACAGTTCCTGCGGCATCTGCGGGATCGAAGGCGTGGAGGCCGCCTTGCGCCCCCTGCCACCCCTCTCGCGCCAGAGCGCGGCCAGCCCGGAGGCGATCCGGCGCGGCCTCGATGCCATGGGCGGCCAGCAGCGACTGGGCCGCGAAACCCGTGCCACCCACGCCGCTGCATTCTGCAACGAAGAGGGCATGGTGCTGGCGATCCGCGAGGATGTCGGCCGCCACAACGCGCTCGACAAGCTGATCGGCGCGCTGGCCCGTGGCGGCATCGATCCGGCGCAGGGTTTCGTCGTCATGACATCGCGCTGCTCCTACGAACTGGTCGAGAAGACCGTGCGCGCCGGCGTCCCGCTGCTGGTGACGATCTCCGCGCCTTCCGATCTTGCGGTGCGCCGCGCCCAGGCGGCGGGGCTTTCGCTTTGCGTCATCGCGCGCGACGATGCGATGCTGGTGATCGGCCATGTCCGTGCTTCCGACGAAAGGGCCATGCCGCTCGTCGAACCGTAGAGGGGGCCACTCCTGTTTTGCTTGTAGTTTTTTCGGTCCGACCTAGATTTGCTGGAGACGACTACATTCGAAGGACAGGGATTTTCCTAGATGGCCACGACGACTGATCAGGTGACGGCAGGCGAGTTGAAACTTACGCCTCCCGATCCGGTGCCGGTGGTGCAGCCTGAGAAGGCCGCCGGTCTCGTGCCGGTGGGGGATGAGCAGAAGTCCAAGTTGCAAGTGCGCGTCGATGAATTCGTCGACGATCTTGTAACGCAGGACGTGAACTCGCCCGAATTCGGCCGCCGCGTCGACCAGATCACCAACATGGGCCGCAAGGAAATCGCCGAGGCGTCGGGCCAGTCCAACCGCTTCCTCGACCGCCCGGTGCGCGCGATGGACAAGGACGCCGGCGTGGGTGCCGACCTAGCCGAACTGCGCCGCACGGTGGAAGACCTCGACCCCTCGACCAAGGGCGACCTGCTCTCGCGCCGCAAGATCTTCGGGATCATTCCGATGGGCAACAAGCTGCGTAACTACTTCGACAGCTACTCCAGCGCGCAGGGCCACATCAGTGCGATCCTCGCCCGCCTGCAGGGCGGCAAGGACGAACTCCTGATGGACAACGCCGCCATCGACGTGGAGCGCCAGAACCTCTGGGCGGCGATGGGCAAGCTCGAACAGATGATCTTCATGTCGAAGGCGCTGGACGAGACGCTGGAGCAGAAGGCCAACGACCTCGACCACACCGACCCCGCCAAGGCCAAGGCCGTGCGCGAGTCTGCGCTGTTCTACGTGCGCCAGCGCACGCAGGACCTGCTGACGCAGATGGCGGTTTCGGTGCAGGGCTACCTCGCGCTCGATCTGGTCAAGAAGAACAATGTCGAGCTGATCAAGGGCGTGGACCGTGCCTCGACCACCACGGTCGGCGCGCTGCGCACGGCGGTCACGGTGGCGCAGGCGATGGCCAACCAGAAGCTGGTGCTGGACCAGATCACCGCGCTCAACACCACCACCGCGCGGATCATCGACGGCACCGGCCAGATGCTGAAGGACAATACCGCGCGGATCCACGAGCAGGCGGCGAATTCCACGATTCCGCTGGAAACCCTCAGCCGCGCCTTCCAGAACATCTACGACACGATGGATTCGATCGACACCTTCAAGATGCAGGCGCTCGATTCGATGAAGCAGACGGTGCAGTCGCTGGAAGGCGAAGTCACCAAGTCCAAGGCCTATATCGCCCGCGCGCAAGGGCAGGCCGAAGGCGCCACTTCGGGCGATACCAAGGCGGCCAAGGCGCTGCTGGAGGCGCTCGACTGAGCCTGATAGATTAGCACAATGTCTGAACCCACCTCGCGCGCGGTTTCCACGCGCACTGCCATGAATCAGGAGATCATCCGCGCCGCCCGCCGCCAGCGGGCCGCGCGGCTCTACAATGCGCGCAAGGAACGCTGGGCGTTCCGCTGGCGACGCATCCGCCGGGCGTTTCTGGCCGTGGCGGGCATCTTCATCGTCGCGCTGACGGCCGGGCTGATCCTCGGCGGCCTCTCCTTCGCGACCACGGTGCTGACGACGCTGCTGGCTTTCGTGGTGTTCTGCGTACTCTGCATTTATCCGTCCAGCCCGCGCCTGGGCGTCGGGGACCTCGGCAGTTCGACCCTGCCGGAACTGGCGGGATCGACGGAAATCTGGCTGGAAAGCCGCCGCCGCGCACTGCCCAGCGCTGCCGTGGACGCGGTGGACATGATCGGCGTCCGCTTGGAACAGATCGCCCCGCAACTGGCCTCGCTTCAGGAAAACGGCCCCGCTGCCTATGAAGTACGCAAGCTGCTGTCGGAACATCTGCCCTCGCTGGTGGACAGCTACACGCGCATCCCCGCGGAACTGCGTAACAAGCCCCACGCGGGCGGAACCACCCCGTCCGAGCAACTGGTCGAGGGACTGGACGTGATCGCGGGCCAGATCGAGGCGATGAGCCTCGACCTTTCGCGGGGCGACCTTGATGCACTGGCCACGCGCGGCCGCTTCCTCGAAGCCAAATACATCGATTCCCGCGACGATGCTTGAACTGCTGACCCGTGCGGGAAGCCTGCCGTTCTCGGTCGCACTGGCGCTGATGCTGATGTTCGCGCTGCTCCAGATCGTCGGCGCGGGGGACTTCCTTGGCGGCGATGCGGATGTCGACATCCATGCCCATGGCGGTATCGATGCGGGACTGCTCTCGGTGCTGGGCATTGGCCGGGTGCCTTTCCTGATGTGGCTGATGCTGCTCCTGACCGTGTTCGGACTGGTGGGCATTGCCGCGCAGGAACTGCTGCTGGCGCTGACCGGCCACACCTGGAGCGCATGGCTGGTGGCGCCTGTCGTCGGCCTTGCCGCGCTGCCGATCACCGGCGCGCTCTCGCGCGGGCTGGGGCGGATCATCCCGCAGGACGAGACGACCGCGATCGATGTGACGATGCTGGTCGGGCGCGAGGCGGAAATCCTCGTGGGCACGGCGACGGAGGGCAATCCGGCGCGGGGGCGGGTGTTCGACCATTACGGACAGGCCCACAATGTCATGGTCGAGCCGGACACGACCGATCAGCGCTTCGTGCAGGGCGAAAAGGTGCTGCTGGTGCGACGCGAGGGCGAACTGTTCAAGGCCATCGCGCGGGGCGATCACTATCTGCCGCGCCTCGATTGAGAAGCGCGCTGCCCGGTTCGTGACAAAGGCGGTTAACGCTCTGAAATCGCCAGCGCCCGCTCCGGTTTTAATGGGAGTGAGCGGTCCCATCTGCTAATTATTCCGACAGGTTTCAATGCGCCGTGTCTGGCGGAAATGGGCACGGCGCCTGGGGGAGTATTGTCCAATGAACGACCTCGTCGGCATCGCCATTCTGACCGGCATTGCCCTTGTCCTGTTTCTGGCGCTGGGCCTCATGCTGGCGCGGCTCTACAAGCGCGCGTCGAAGGAAATCGGTTTCGTGCGGACCGGTTTCGGCGGTGAGCGGGTCGTCATGAACGGCGGCGCGCTGGTGCTGCCGGTGTTCCATGAGACGATGCCGGTGAACATGAACACCGTGCGTCTCGCGGTGGAGCGCAAGAACCAGGATGCGCTGATCACGCTCGACCGCCTGCGGATCGATGTGAAGGCGGAATTCTACGTCCGCGTCCGCCCCGATGCCGGCGCCATCGCCATGGCCGCGCAGACGCTGGGCGCGCGCACCATGCACCCCGAAGCGCTGAAGGAACTGGTCGAAGGCAAGTTCGTCGATGCGCTGCGCTCGGTCGCGGCGGGCATGACGATGAACCAGCTGCACGAACAGCGCGCGGACTTCGTGCAGAAAGTGCAGCAGGTCTCCTCGTCCGACCTCGCGATGAACGGGCTTGAGCTGGAATCGGTCTCGCTGACCGGCCTCGACCAGACCTCGATCGAGCACTTCAACGCCAACAACGCCTTCGATGCCGAGGGTCTGACCAAGCTGACCGAGCAGATCGAACTGCGCAAGAAGGCGCGTAACGACATCGAGCAGGACACCCGCGTCCAGATCGAGACGAAGAACCTTGAGGCGGAGCGCCAGTCGCTCTCGATCCAGCGCGACAACGAATTCGCCCGGCTCGAACAGGAGCGCGAGATCGAGATGCGCCGCGCCGAACAGGCTGCCGAAGTCGCCCGCGAACAGGCGCTGCGCAGCCGCGAGGCTGAGGAAGCGCGGATCATCGCCAAGCAGCAGGTCGATTCGCAGCAGATCGAGGCGGACCGCACCATCCAGCAAGCCAAGATCGCGCAGGCGCAGGCGGTCGAACTGGCGCGTCAGGGCCAGCAGATCGCCATCCAGAACAAGAGCCGCGAAGAAAGCCAGGCCAAGGCCGAGGCGGACGAGGCCCGCGCCAAGGCTGTCGCCGCCGAGGAACAGGTCGCCACCAGCCGCGAGACCGAGATCGCCGAGCGTGCCAAGCGCATCGAACTGATCGAGGCCGCCAAGGAAGCCGAGCGTCAGGCCATCGCCATCACCGTCCAGGCCGAAGCCGACAAGACTGCCGCCGCCAACCGCGCCGAAGCCGTCCGGCTGGAAGCCGAAGGTGAGGCGGAGGCTGAAAAGCTGCGCGCCGAAGCCGCGCGCGTACGCTTCGAAGTCGAGGCTGCCGGTCAGCGCGCGATCAACGAGGCGGCGAACCTGCTCTCGTCCGACCAGATCTCGCTGCAGATGAAGATGGCGCTGTTGAAAGTCCTTCCCGAAGTCGTGCGCGAGAGCGTGCGGCCGCTGGAAGCCATCGATTCGATCAAGATCGTGCAAGTGGACGGGCTTACCCAGAAGGGCGGTTCGGCAGGCTCTTCGGCTGCTGCGGGTGGCGGCTCGGGCAATCTGGCCAACGATGCGGTCAGCGCCGCGCTCGCCTATCGTGCGCAGGCGCCGGTGATCGACGGGTTGATGAAGGAGCTCGGCCTCGACGGTGCTTCGCTTGCCAATCTGGTGCAGGGCGCGGTGCCGGTTCCGGCTGCTCCGGCGGCGACTTCCGCGGCCAATGACGAGCAGGCTCTGGCGGCGGAGTAATGTTATCGGTGGAGGGCGTGGACCGAAACGCCCTCCACCGCGTGTTTTGACGAGTTTGGGAGCGGGGTGGTTTCTTTCCCCGTGTCGGGGTGGCGTCAGAGGCCCAGCCTGCCCAGAATTCCCCCGTCCACCTTGATGTCGCACCCGCTGACATAGGAAGCGCCCGGCGAGCAGAGGAATTCCGCGACCGAGGCGATTTCGTCGCCGAGGCCCTGACGACCGAGCGGGGTCGCGCCCATCATCTGGACCATCTGCTCGCTTGCCTTGGCTTCGGCCCGGCTCATTTCGGTGTCGATGAAGCCGGGTGCGATGGAGACGATGCGCAGGCCGCGCGCGCCGAAAGCGGTGGCCTCGCGCCCGACCAGACCGATCACCCCGCGCTTCGACAGCGTGTAGCCCATGCCCGGATTCGTGGCGAAACGGTCCACGCCTTCGCGGCCCTTGCCGGACACGAGATCTTGTACGGCGGCGATCATGGCGGGGTCAGGAATGAGATAGGCCGACATCGACGATACCAGCACGGCACAACCGCCTTCCTCGAAACGGGGAAGCAGCGCGGCGACCAGCCTTTCGGTGGCGAAGTAGTTCACTTCGAGGATACGCGGCGCCTCGGCCATCGTCGGCGAGAGACCTGCCGTGTGGATCAGCGCAAACAATGCGGCATCGCCCAGCTTGTCGAACAGCTGTTGCGGAAACTCCGGCGCGGCGATGTCGCCTGCGAGCGTGGAGACCTGCGAGCCGCCTTCGCGCAGTTGCGCAGCCACGGTCTCCAGCCTTTCGGCATTCACGTCGCAGAGCAGCAGCGGGCGTCCCTGCGCGGCGAAACGGGCGGCGACGGGGCGGCCCATGCCCCCGGCCGCTCCCGTGACGATGACGGTTGCGCTCATGACCTCTCCTAAAGGCGCCGTGATCCGGCTTTCCGGTGCAGTCGTAGCCGGGGCGCCGAGCCGTCGCTACCCGTGCGGAGATTCATCGCAGGGGGGAACGAGGACCGTACGCTTCGGGTCCCGACCCTAGCTGCTCGCGTCCTTCACCGTCTCCATCGCCACATATGTCGAAGTGCTGGAGACATGCGGCAGGCTGGAGAGTTTCTCTCCCAGCACGGCCCGATAGCGGTGAATGTCGCGGGTGCGGACCTTAAGAAGATAGTCGAAATGGCTGGCGAGCATGTGGCACTCCTCGACCTCGGGAATGCGCTGGACGGCGGCGTTGAACTCGCGCAGCGCCTGTTCGCGGGTGTCGGAGAGTTTGACTTCGGTGAAAGCCACATGGTCCAGCCCCAGCGCGACCGGATCGATCACCGCGCGAAAGCCCCGGATCACGCCGGATTGGGTCAGGCGGCGCAGGCGGACCTGACAGGGGGTTTTCGACAGCCCGACGACTCGCGCAAGGTCCGTGACGCTCATTCGCCCGTCCTCGCGCAGCGCGGCGACGATCTTGCGGTCGTAGTCGTCCAGAATGACCGGATCGGTGCGTTTTGCCATGCGATTGAACTGCCGATAAGACGAAGATAAGTCCGAATGGATCATCTTGTGCCTCTGAAAAGTCGGATTGCCAAGCAGGCTTGCGATATTGGCGATTCATGACCCAGACCTCGCCGGCCCCCGCGCCTTTCTCCGCCTTCGCCCCCGCCGTCAGCGAGCCGACCCCGCTGCGCCGCGCGATCACCGATGCCTTCCGCCGCGACGAGGCCGCCTGCATGGTGCCGCTGCTCGAAGCCGCGACCTTGCCTGAGGCGCAGCGCCGCGATGTGCGCGAGACCGCGAGCGCGCTCGTCACCACCTTGCGCGCCAATCACAAGGGCACCGGCGTCGAGGGTCTGGTTCAGGAATATTCGCTGTCGAGCCAGGAAGGCGTGGCGCTCATGTGCCTGGCCGAGGCGCTGCTGCGCATTCCCGACAATGCCACCCGCGACGCCCTGATCCGCGACAAGATCTCCGATGGCGACTGGAGCGCGCATCTCGGCGGCGGCAAGTCGCTGTTCGTCAATGCCGCGACCTGGGGGCTGGTGGTGACCGGCAAGCTGGTCGGATCGGTCGATGACAAGGGGCTGGGCGCTGCGCTGACCCGTCTGGTCGCGCGCGCGGGCGAGCCGGTGATCCGCCGCGGCGTCGATCTCGCCATGCGCCTGATGGGCGAGCAGTTCGTCACGGGCGAGACCATCGGCGAGGCGGTGAAGCGCGCCAGGGAACTGGAAGCGAAAGGCTTCCGCTACAGCTACGATATGCTGGGCGAAGCGGCGACGACCGCCGCCGATGCCGATCGCTACAACGACGACTACGTGAACGCCATCCATGCCATCGGCAAGGCGAGCGCGGGCCGCGGCATCTACGAAGGTCCGGGCATCTCGATCAAGCTTTCCGCGCTCCACCCGCGCTACAGCCGCGCGCAGGCGGGCAGGGTGATGGGCGAACTGCTGCCCCGCGTGAAGGCGCTGGCGGTGCTCGCCAAGGGCTACGACATCGGCCTCAACATCGATGCCGAGGAAGCCGATCGCCTCGAACTCTCGCTCGACCTGCTGGAAGCGCTGGCGCTCGATCCGGACCTCAAGGGCTGGGACGGCCTCGGCTTCGTGGTGCAGGCTTATGGCAAGCGCTGCCCGTTCGTACTCGACTGGATCATCGACCTTGGCCGCCGTGCCGGGCGCCGGATGATGGTGCGTCTGGTCAAGGGCGCCTATTGGGACGCCGAGATCAAGCGCGCGCAGGTGGATGGCCTTGCCGACTTCCCGGTCTATACCCGCAAGGTCCACACCGACGTCTCCTATGTCGCCTGCGCGAAGAAGCTGCTGGCGGCGCCGGACGCGGTGTTCCCGCAGTTCGCCACCCACAACGCGCAGACGCTGGCGACGATTTACCACCTCGCCGGGCCGGACTTCGTGGTCGGCCGCTACGAGTTCCAGTGCCTCCACGGCATGGGCGAGCCGCTCTATTCGCAGGTTGTCGGCAAGGAAAACCTCGACCGCCCCTGTCGCATCTATGCGCCGGTCGGCACCCATGAGACGCTGCTGGCCTATCTGGTGCGCCGCCTGCTGGAAAACGGTGCGAACTCCTCGTTCGTGAACCGCATCGCCGACCCGGCGGTGCCGGTGGAGGACATGGTGGCCGATCCGGTCGAGGTCGTGCGCGCCATGCCCAATCCCGGCGCCCGTCACGACCTGATCCCGCTCGCCGCAGACCTTTACCCCGGCCGTCGCAATTCGGACGGCATCGACATGGCCGACGAGACCGCGCTCGCCGTGCTTTCGGAAGACCTGCGCCGCTCCGCCGCGCGCGAATGGTTCGCCATGCCCGCCAATGCGCAGGGCGAGGCGCGCGCCGTGCTCAACCCGGCGGACCATGAGGACGTGGTCGGCCGGGTGATTGAGGTCGCCCCCGAAGCGGCTGCGGTCGCCGTCGCCCGCGCCGCGATCAGCCGCTGGGGGCAGGTGCCGGTGGCCGAGCGCGCCGCCATGCTCGACGCTGCCGCCGACGCCATGCAGGCGCGGATCGGCCTGCTCATGGGCCTCGTCATCCGCGAAGCGGGCAAATCCGCCGCCAACGCCATAGCCGAAGTGCGCGAGGCGATCGACTTCCTGCGCTATTACGCGAAGCAGGCGCGCGAGACTTTCGGTGCCGATCAGGCGCCGCTCGGGCCGGTGGTCTGCATCAGCCCGTGGAACTTCCCGCTGGCGATCTTCGCCGGACAGGTCGCCGCCGCGCTCGTCGCGGGCAATCCGGTGCTGGCCAAGCCCGCCGAGGAAACCCCGCTGATCGCCGCCGAGGCGGTGCGCCTGCTGCACGAGGCGGGCGTTCCCAAGGACGCGCTCCAGCTGCTTCCCGGCGAGGGCAGGCTCGGCGCTGCGCTGGTGGCCGCGCCGCAAGTGGCCGCCGTCATGTTCACCGGCTCGACCGAAGTGGCGCGCCTGATCCAGAAGCAGCTTGCGGGCCGGGTCTCGGCTGAGGGCCATGCGATCCCGTTCATTGCCGAGACCGGCGGCCAGAACGCGATGATCGTCGATTCTTCGGCGCTCGCCGAGCAGGTGGTGGCGGACGTGATCGCCTCGGCCTTCGACTCGGCGGGTCAGCGCTGCTCGGCGCTGCGCGTGCTCTGCCTTCAGGAAGACGTGGCCGACCGCACCCTGACGATGCTCAAGGGCGCGCTGGCGCAGCTGCGCGTGGGCAATACCCAGGAACTCGCGGTCGATATCGGCCCGGTCATCACCGCCGAGGCCAAGGGCATGATCGACGGCCATGTCGTCCGCATGAAGTCGCGCGGCTGCAAGGTCGAGCAAGTGGCGATCCCGGCCGAATGCGAGGCGGGGACGTTCGTTGCGCCCACCATTGTCGAGATCGCGAGCATCGCCCAGCTCGAACGCGAGGTGTTCGGCCCGGTGCTCCACGTCGTGCGCTTCAAGCGCGACGACCTGCCCACGCTGATCGAGGCGATCAACGATACCGGCTACGGCCTGACTTTCGGCCTCCACACCCGTCTCGACGCGACGGTGGAGCAGGTTACTTCGGCGATCCGTGCGGGCAACCTCTACGTCAACCGCAACACCATCGGCGCGATCGTCGGTGTGCAGCCGTTCGGCGGGCGGGGGCTTTCGGGTACGGGTCCGAAGGCGGGCGGGCCGCTCTATCTGGGCCGCCTTGCGTCGCTGGCGCCGCAAGTGCTGGATGCCCCGGCGCAGGCGGCCCCGCTGGTCGAGGCTTTCGCGACCTGGCTGAGCGGGCAGGGCGATGCGGCCTCGGCGGCTGCGGCGCGCGCGATGGCGGCCTCTTCGGCGCTGGGCCTCGAACTGGCGTTGCCGGGGCCGGTGGGCGAGACCAACCTCTATGCCTTACACCCGCGCGGCCGGGTGCTGCTGCGCCCAGCGACCGCAGAGGGTCTCTATGGCCAGATGGCGGCGGTGCTGGCTAGCGGCAATACCGCGACGGTCGAGGGCATGGCGCTTCCGGCGGGGCTGCCGGAAGCGGTGGCGGCGCGCTTTGCGCCGGATGCGGGCGAGCACTTCGCGGCCTGTCTGGTCGAGGGCGATGCCGAAGCGGTTCGCGCGGCCTGCAAGGCGGTGGCGGAGCTGCCGGGGCCGATCGTTCCGGTCCACACTTCGGCGGGGCCGAACCTCGTCTGGCTGCTGGAGGAAGTCTCGACCTCGATCAACACCACCGCGGCGGGCGGCAATGCCAGCCTGATGATGATCGGCTGATACGAAAAGGCCCGCGAGTTCGTCACTCGCGGGCCTTTTTCATGAGGAGGGATAAACCGTCTCAGCAAGCCGGGAGGGGTTCTCCGCCGATGTCGCCCTCGCGCTTGTGGAGGGCGAGGGTCACGAGGAAGATCGCGAGGCCGCCTAGCGAGAGGCACATACCGATCCAGCCCGTCGAAGTCAGGCCGTAACCGGCCGAAATCGCGAGGCCGCCGAGCCAGGGGCCGAGCGCATTCGCCATGTTGAAGGCGCTGTGGTGCGCGGCGGCGGCGAGCGCCTGGGCGTCTCCGGCCACGTCCATCAGGCGGGTCTGGAGGATGGTGCCGAGACCGCCCGCGAAGCCGATCAGCAGGACGACCACGCTGAGCGTCCAGACGTTGCTCGCCGCCATCGGGAACAGCGCGAGCGCGCAGGCGCTGAAAAGCAGCGCGCCGATCGCGGCCTTGTTCAGCGAACGGTCGGCGGCCCAGGCCCAGAACAGGTTGCCCACCGTCATGCCGACGCCGAAGACCGCGAGGACCACCGGCACGAGGTGCTCGGAGACCTTGGTCACTTCGATCATGGTCGAGGCGATATAGGTGTAGACGGCGAAGAGGCCGCCGAAGCCGATGGCCCCGGTCAGCAGGGTCAGCAGCACTTGCGGGCGGCGCAGGGCGCCGAGTTCGCGCATCGGGCTGGCGCCCTCGGCAGCTTTCTGGTGTGGAGCATAGAGCGCCACTAGCGCCATGGTGATGATCGCGAGCACCGAGACGATCGCAAAACCGGTGCGCCAGCCGAAGGCCTGCCCCAGCCAGTTGGCCAGAGGCACGCCGATGATCGTGGCGACGGTCAGCCCCGACATCACCAGCGCCACGGACTGCGCGCGTTTGTTGGCGGGCACCATCGAGGCGGCGACCAGCGCGGCGATGCCGAAGTAGGCACCGTGGGGCAGGCCGCTGATGAAGCGGAACAGCAGGAGCAGCGGATAGGTCGGCGCCATGGCCGAAAGTCCGTTGCCCACCGCGAAGAGCGCCATCAGCCCGATCAGCAGCGCCCGGCGCGGCAGCTTGGCGGCCAGCACCGCGATCACCGGCGCGCCGACGACCACGCCCAGTGCATAGGTACTGATCGCATGGCCCGCTTCAGGCTCGGTCAGGCCGAGATCGCGCGCAAAATAGGGCACGAGGCTCATCGCGGCAAATTCGGTGGTGCCGATGGCGAAGGCACCCATCGCCAGCGCCAGGATGACGAGGGCGGGATGGGTATGGGGCTGGGCGTTCTGCTGTCTGGTCATGTTGCACTGCAATATTGGGGGCATTTGCGATCTAGTGGACCACCCCGCCATGCCAACCCGCCTAGAGGTGCAATAATTGCACCCATGGTCTCGCTTGTTGCAATGTGTTGCGCGAAGCCGCTCTGGATTGCTTCGCTCCGCTCGCAATGACGAAAGCAGGTTTCATCCCGCGCGCATCGTCATCCTGAAACAAGTTCAGGATGACGCGTGGAGAGAGGGGGCGGTGCTTTTTAAAGCCCCGGATCGAACTCCGGCGCGTTCTTGGTCGTGTAGTCCGAATGGGTGGCGACATGGATGCCGCATTCGGTCTTGTTCCAGCCGCGCCAGCGGCCTGAGCGCGGGTCTTCGCCTTCCGCGACCTTGCTGGTGCAGGGCATGCAGCCGATCGAGGGATAGCCCTGGGCCACCAGCGGATGGGGCGGCAGGTCATGCTCGGCGATATAGGCGGCGATGCGGTCGGGCGACCAGTCGATCAGCGGATTGACCTTGAGGCGGCCCTGGCTGTCGGTGGTATCGATTTCGAAACGGGGCAGGGTGGCGCGGGTCGAGGCCTGGAAGGCCTTGCGCCCGGTCAGCGAGGCGTCGAAGCCGAGCAGGGCCTTTTCCAGCGGCTTGACCTTGCGGATCTCGCAGCAGCCGTCGGGGTCGTAGGACCAGCGCAGCCCGTTCTCGTCCTTCTTCGCCAGTTCCTCAGCATCGGGGACGAGGTTGACGAGATTGGTCAGGCCCAAACGCGCGACCAGCAGGTCGCGATAGGCGAGCGTTTCGGGGAAATGCTTGCCGGTTTCCAGGAACAGCACCGGCACGCCGGGATCGACGCGGCTGACGAGGTGCAGCAGAACCGCCGATTCCGCACCGAAGCTGGACACGATCGCGATATCGCCCGCCATGCCTTCCTTGAGCACCGTTTCGAGCATCTCGCTCGTGTCGGTGCCGCGGAAGAGGCGGTTCAGGCGAACGGCATCGGCCTCGTCGAAACGGGGGCCGGTGTCGATCAGGTCGCGGATACGTGCAGCTTCGGTATGGGGCATTTCTATTCCCTTCCGGTGGACGCTTACGCCGGGTGGCGCTTCGCCCAGATCGCCGGGCGACCGTCGACGACGGTGGCCTGGTAGACGTTTTCCCAGCGGTCAAACGCGGTGCGGGCGTCCTCTTCGTTGAGGGCCTTGTCGGGCGCGAAGGCATCGAAGCCGCAGCGCCGCAAGTGATGGAGCATGTCGATCACGAGATCGCCCACCGCGCGCATCTCCCCCGCGTAGCCCGCTTCGCGCAGGATACGGGCCGAGGAATAGCCGCGTCCGTCGGTCCAGGCCGGGAAGCTCACCTCGATCAGCGAGAGCCGGTCGAGGTGGGGCAGCAGTTCGCGCGCGTCGTCGCCCGGTTCGAGGCGGACGGCGGTGGCGTTGGACTGTTCGGAGAACGAATCCACGGTGACGGCCGGGTCGTTGACGGTTTCGTCGTCACGGAAGCGGAACTGGACGTCAACCATAGATGGCCTCCTTGAACGGGTCCATGCCGATGCGGCGATAGGTGTCGAGGAAGCGTTCCTCCCCCTGCTTGTTGGCGAGATAGACTTCGGTGGCCTTTTCGATGGCATCGACCACGCCGTCCTCGGTGAAGCCGGGGCCGATGATCTTCGCCAGCGAAGTGTCCGCGCCCTCGCTGCCGCCGAACAGGAGTTGGTAGTTTTCCAGGCCCTTCTTGTCGACGCCGAGGATGCCGATGTGTCCCGCGTGGTGGTGGCCGCAAGCATTGATGCAGCCCGAGATCTTCAGCTTCAGTTCGCCGATCTCGGCCTGGCGCTTGGCGCTGCCGAAACGCTCGGAGATCTTCTGCGCGACCGGGATCGAGCGGGCATTGGCCAGCGAGCAATAGTCGAGGCCGGGGCAGGCGATGATGTCACCCACGGTATCGAGGTTGGCGGTGGAGAGACCGGCTTCGTCGAGCGCCTGCCAGACGGTGTAGAGGTCGGCCTTCTTCACGTGCGGGAAGACGATGTTCTGGGCGTGGGTAACGCGCAGTTCGTCGAAGCTGTAGTCCTTGGCCAGCTTCGCCATCAGGCGGATCTGGTCGGCGGTGGCGTCGCCGGGTATGCCGCCGACAGGCTTGAGGCTGACCGTGGCGATCACATAGCCCGCCTGCTTGTGGGCGTGCGTGTTGCGCTCCACCCAGAGGCGGAAGTCGGGATCGGTGAGGTCCAGATCGTCGGAAGCGGCGCTATCGTAGGCCGGGCCGGTGAAGTGGGCCTTGATGCGCTCCAGTTCGGCGAGCGGCGGCTCGATCGGCTGGGTCAGCAGGTGCGCGAATTCTTCCTCGACCTGGCGGACATATTCGTCGCGGCCCAGTTCGTGGACGAGGATCTTGATGCGCGCCTTGTACTTGTTGTCGCGGCGGCCGTAGCGGTTGTAGACGCGCAGGCAGGCTTCCGAGAAGGTGATGAGCTGGTCCAGCGGCACGAAGTCGCGGATCAGCGGGGCGATCATCGGGGTGCGGCCCATGCCGCCACCGGCGTAGAACTGGGCACCGATCTCACCGGCGTCGTTACGCACCATCCTGATGCCGATATCGTGCAGGCGCATCGCCGCGCGGTCCTTCTCGGACGCGATGACGGCGATCTTGAACTTGCGCGGCAAGACCAGGAATTCCGGGTGGAAGCTGGACCACTGGCGCAGCAGTTCGGCGTAAGGACGGGGATCGACGATCTCGTCGGCGGCCGCTCCGGCGAACTGGTCGGAAGAGATGTTGCGGATGCAGTTGCCGCTGGTCTGGATGGCATGCATCTCCACCTTGGCGAGTTCGGCCAGGATGTCGGGCGTGTCTTCCAGCTTGATCCAGTTGTACTGGATGTTCTGGCGCGTGGTGAAGTGGCCGTAGCCGCGGTCGTACTTGTCCGCGATGTCGCCCAGCAGCGTCATCTGCGCGGAATTCAGCGTGCCATAGGGCACCGCGACGCGCAGCATGTAGGCGTGGAGCTGGAGGTAGAGGCCGTTCTGCAGGCGCAGCGGCTTGAACTGGTCCTCGGTCAGGTCGCCGGCAAGGCGGCGGCGCACCTGGTCGCGGAATTCCGCGACGCGGGTATCGACCATCTGCTGGTCGTATTCGTCGTACTTGTACATCAGATCACCCAGTCTGCGGCTGCGGGGTTGGAGGCCTCCCGCGTCAGGTCGAGGCGCACGGTCGGCCCGAGGGCGCGGATGCGCTCCTTGATGTGGGCCGGGCGAATGCCCTCGGCCGTCTTCTCGCCATCGACGACATAGGCGCCGACGACGTTCTGGGCGCCTTCCTCGCGCGCGGCGAGAGCGGCGCCATGGTCGCCCACGTCGGCGGATTCGTTGACGTCGAGCGACCAGCCCACGCCGGTCCACCAGATGACCGCTCCGGTCTTCAGGTCGTTGCCCGTCAGGATCTTCACTTTGTTGCCTCCAGCGCCACGGCGCGAATGGTGTTGTCGGGTTCTGCGGTGACGTGCCCGATAACGATAAGCGCGGGACTTTGCACCTTCGCATCCGCGATCAGGTCGGCAAGTCCGGCAAGCGGTCCGCGCAGCACGCGCATGGCCGAGCGCGTGGCGTTCTCGATCACCGCCACCGGCACGTCGGGCGCGAGGCCGTCCGCCATGAGCTTCTCGGCGATCTGGGCGGCGGTGGCGATGCCCATGAAGATCACCAGCGTCCGGCCCTTGCCCGCAAGGCCGGACCAGTCCTGATCGGTCAGCCCCTTGCACTGCCCCGCCACGAAGGTGACGATCGAGGCATGGTCGCGGTGGGTCAGCGGGATCTGCGCGGCGGCCGAGGCGCCCAGCGCGGAGGAAATGCCGGGCACCACTTCCACCGGAACTCCGGCGGCATGGCAGGCTTCCGCTTCCTCGCCGCCGCGGCCGAACACGAAGGGGTCGCCGCCCTTGAGGCGCACGACATCGTGCCCCGCCAGCGCCTCGCGCACGAGCAGGGCGTTGATCTCTTCCTGCTTCATCGTGTGGCGGGCACGGCTCTTGGCCACCGAGATCAGACGCGCCGAAGGCTTGGCCATGGCCAGGATCGCCGGATCGACGAGTCCGTCGTGCACGATCAGCACGGCATTCATCAGCAGCCGCGCGGCGCGCAAGGTCAGGAGATCGGGATCGCCGGGACCGGCGCCGACTAGAAAGACTCGACCAGAGGGGGCGGGATTCGCTTGCATGATGGCGCAGATGATCCTCCGCGCCCCGGATTGCCAGCGATAATGGCTTTGTCCGGGGCAAGGGAGGCTTTAGCGGTGCGCCGAAGGCCTTCGGGAAGGCCCTGCCGGGGAATTTCAGGCGACCTGGTCTTCCAGCAGTTCGGGCAGGTTTTCCGGCGATTGCGGATTGCTGCTCGGCGCGCGGTCGGGGCGGCCGAGGAAGTAGCCCTGCGCCTCCTCGCAGCCTTCGCTGATGAGCAGGTTGAACTGGCTCTGCGTTTCCACGCCCTCGGCCAGGACCGGGATGCGCAGCGACTGGCCGAGCGCCAGGACGGCGCGGATGATGGCGCGGGCCTGCTCGTTCTCGTCCGATTCGAGCAGGAACGACTTGTCGATCTTGATCTTGTCGAAGGGGAAGGAGTGCAGCGTGTCGAGCGAGGAATAGCCGGTGCCGAAATCGTCCATGGCAATGGCCACGCCGAGGCTCTTGAGCTGGCGCAAGTTGTTGAGCGCGCGGGTCTTGTCGGTAATGATCGCGCTTTCGGTGATTTCCAGTTCGAGCCGGGAGGCGGGAAGTCCCGCTTCTTCCAGAACCCGCGCGACCATCGGCGCGAGGTCCTGCTGGACGAGCTGTACCGGCGAGACGTTGACGGCGATGCGGTGGTCGGAATGCCAGGTGGCGGCCTCGCGGCAGGCCTGCGCCAGCACCCATTCGCCGATCTGGAGGATCGCGCCGGATTCCTCGGCGATCGGAATGAATTCGGCAGGGGAGACGAGCCCGTGCACGGGATGATGCCAGCGCACGAGCGCCTCGTAGCCGGAAAGCTGCCCGCTGCGCAGCTGGCACTGCGGCTGGTAGAGCAGCACCAGTTCCTGCCGTTCGATCGCGAGGCGCAAGTCGTTCGCGAGTTGACGCCGGGCGCGGGCGGTCTCGTCCATGCTCGGCTCGTAGTAGCAGATGCGCTCGCCGATCTGCACTTTGGCGCGGTACATGGCGAGGTCGGCATTGTTGAACAGGGCTTCGCGGTCGGTGCCGTCATGCGGATAGGCCGCTACGCCCAGGCTGGCGCCGAAGCTGAGGTCCTGCTTCTCGTGCCGGACCGGCTCGTCGAAGCAGGGGCTTACGCGGGCGAGGAATTCGGCCAGCTGCTCGTCGGTGTCGAAGAGCTTGGCCAGGCCGAACTCGTCGCCGCCGAGGCGCGCGGCGATCTCGTCCTCGCCGATCACCGACTGGAGGCGGCGGGCCAGTTCGGCCAGAACCACGTCGCCCCAGGCATGGCCGTAGGTGTCGTTGATTTCCTTGAAGCGGTCGAGGTCGATCGCGGTCACGCCCAGACGCTTGCCGTGGCGCGAGGCCTGGTCGAGCATCTCGTCGATCCACAGGTTGAAGCGCGTGCGGTTCGGCAGGCCGGTCAGCCCGTCGTGCATCGCCATGTGGGCGATCTGCGCCTCGGACTCGTGCTGGCGGGTGATGTCGTCGAACGTCGAGACCCAGCCGCCGCCCGGCATCGGCCGGCTGGCGATGGAGATGACCGTGCCGTCGGGATATTCCGACAGGATCGGCGGGTGGGATTCGGTCGCCAGGTTCTCGCGCATCGCCCGCTGCGAGACCTCGACCCGTTCCGCGATCAGCTCTGGCGCGAAGCGACAGACGCTGCTGAGGCGGATCACTTCGGAAAGATGCATGCCCGGCAGCAGCGCTTCCGGTTCGAGGCCGTACATTTCCAGGTAGCGCGGATTGGTGAGAACGAGCTTCTCGTCGGCATCGTACAGGCAAAGGCCCTGATGCATATGGCCAAGCGCGGCATCGCGCTGGCGGCTTGCCTCGGCGATGCGGTCCTGCGCTTCCTTGAAGCGGGACATGTCGCGGGTGATCTTGGCGAAGCCGATCGGCTGGCCCAGGTCGTCCAGCATGGTTTCCATCGTCACGTGGGCCCAGAACCGGGTGCCGTCGCGCCGGACACGCCAGCCCTCGCCGTAGTAGCGGCCCTCGCTGCGCGCCTTGCCGAGGGCGATCCGGTCGCGTTCGGCCTCGCGGTCTTCCGGGGTGTAGAAGCTGGAGAGGTGGAGGCCGAGCACTTCCGCTTCGGCATAGCCCTTAAGGCGCTGGGCACCGGCGTTCCAGTTGACGACCCGGCCTTCGAGATCGAGCATGTAGATCGCACAGTCGGAAATGCCGCGCACGAGGAACGAGAAATTCCGCTCGCTCATGGCCAGGGCGGCGGCGGTGCGGCGGCTCACGAAGAGTGAAATTGCCGAAATCGCGATGAGCAGGAGGGTAACGGCGGTGACCGCACCGGCCATTTCGCGCGGGGAGATGAGCAGCTCGGGCGGTGCCGATCGCGTCGGGATCAGCGTCAGCCCGGTCATGCCGGTAAAGTGCAGGGCGACCACCGAGGCGGAAACCAGGCCGGTTGCCGCGAGCAGCCCGCGCAAGCGGCGATCTTCGAGCACGAGGGCGAGCGCCGGGTAAAGCGGCAGCCAGGCAAGGACGATCGATGCCAGAATGAAGCCCGGCTTCCACCTCATGATTGCCGGAAGTTCCAGTGCCTGGGTGCCGGTATAGTGCATGGCGGCGATGCCCAATGCGGCCACCAGGGAAGCGGCAAGCAAGGCCGGACGGTTCAGCCCCTTCAGGGCAATACCGAAGGCAAGGGCCAGCGTCGTGATCGGAATCGCGAGCGAAGTCAGGGTCAGGACCGGTTCGAAGCCGGTGATCATCTCCGGAGCATAGCCCTGCATGGCGACGAAATGGGTTGCCCAAATGCCGAATCCGGCGCTTGCGCCCGCCATGCAGCACCAGCGCCGCCGTGCCTTGCCAGCACAGGACTGTGCCTGGCGCAGCAAGGCCAGGGCAGTCAGTGAAGAAAGCAGGCAGATCAACGCGGCGAGCACGACAAATTTAAGGTCATGCCCGTCGCGGATGCAAAGATAGATATCGAACACCGCAACCCCGATTCTGTGCTAGAAAAAATACGGATATCCGGGTTAGCAATCGATTAACGCCGATTTCATCCCAATTTGACTTTTGGCACGCGATAAAGTCAAACTGAGGGTTTCTGCGGATGGAACTCGGTAGAAAATTAGCCAAGATGCTAACCGATTCTTAATCCCTGTGCGGACAGGTTGCGATTCTCCTGGAGAATGCGCCATGCCGATAGCGGCACACTTTGAAGAAAAGCTCACCGATAACGGTTTTGATGCCGGCCACGAGAGCGGCAGGCCGCGCGCTGCGCGCAAACGGCTGATGATCGAGACGCAAGGCGCCCTGCCGTCCGGCGTCGAGGCTCCGGTGACGATCCACAACTTCTCGGAAACCGGTCTTCTGCTGGAAACGCAGGTGGACATGGAGATCGACGAGGCCCTCGATATCCAGCTTCCCGAGGCCGGGTCGACCCGTGCGCGTGTGGTCTGGGCCAGCGGGCGGCTCTATGGCTGCGCGTTCGACGTGCCGCTCCATCCTGCCGTGCTGAGCGCCGCGCAACTGCGCAGCGCCGTGCAGGAAGTCGATCTTGCACCCGCTCCGGCAGTCCCAACACCGGCTGCCATCGGTGGCGAGAGCTTCGGAGAGCGTCTCCATCGCCTGCGCAAGCTGCGCGGGTTCACCCAGGGCGAACTGGCCTCGCGCCTCGGCGTCAGCAAGCCGACGGTCTGGGCCTGGGAGCAGGGCCGCGCGCGCCCGATTGAGGAACGCCTCGATGCCATTGCCGAGGAACTCGGCGTCACCGCCGGGGAATTGCGGCCCGGACGCACCGTAGTCGGACTACCCGAACTGATCGCCCGCTGCCGCGACCAGATCGCCGCCGCTGTCGAAACGAGTCCGGACAAGGTCCGGATCATGATCGAACTCTGAAGTATAAATTTGCCTCCATTTCCGTTCAAAAACAGGATTAACGCGCTTTCCGACTCAATGCAGTGATGGTAAATGTATTGATAACAATAACTTGAAATCAAGGCGCGTTAGATAACGGGGCTAACCTTGCTTGATGGAAGTTATTGTCAGGGTCGCCGGAAATCGGAAGCCGAATGTTCGTGTGTCGACTTTTGGGCGCTCGGATGTCTGCTAACGCTGTTCCGAATCACGGCCCGATTTGCGTTGGATCGTTCTGCGGTCCTCTGAATCCGGGGCATTACGAAGATGGGCATGAATTTTACCGTTCAGGAGAGCTCCGCGCTTTACGGACTGCTGGCGGAAACATCGTCCGATATCATTCTCAAGACAGATCGCGACGGCACGATCGTCCATGCCTCGCCCGGCATCCAGAAGCTGGGCGTGCAGCCGCTTGCGGAAGTCGGTCCGCATCTTCTCGATCTGGTGGCGGAGCCGGGGCGTGCTGCGGTCGTGAGCGCGCTGGAGGCAGCGATGGCCGGCGGTCAAAGCGTGCAGTGGGTGGAATTTCCTGCCCTCACTGCCGACGCCCGCGAAAGCTGGTTCGAGATTCGTATTCGTCCGCTGACGGATGATGCCGGGGCGGTTTACGGCATGCTTGCGGTGATGCGATCGATCGACGATCGCCGCGCCCTGCGCGATCAGCTTTTCGCGGCGACTTACACCGATCCCCTGACCCAGCTCACCAACCGCGCGGCGTTCATTTCCATGCTGGAACACATGATCGCCCAGGGCATGGACGGCTGTCTGGCGATGTTCAGCATCGACTTCTTCCGCACCATCAACATGAAGCACGGCCAAATCGTGGGTGACGAAGTGCTGCGTGTCTTTGCCGACCTGCTGCGCGAAATGCTCCGGTCGGACGATATCATCTCGCGCATCGGCTCCGAGCGGTTTGCAGTGCTGTTGCCGCGCACGACTCCAGAGCAGGCACAGGCCATCTGCGCGCGGGTGGTCGCGACTCTGGCCGACCTTCGCCAAAAAGTCGGTGACAGCCGTCTGGCGATTACCACCAGCGGCAGCGTCGCGCGCATTGCCGACAGTATGGACAGCACGATCGAACGCGCCGAGCTGGCGCTGTTCTGCGCCAAGGCCAAGGGCCGCAATCGCCTGGAAATGGAAAAGCCCCGCCGCGTTATCGCCTGAGATCTGCGGAAGCCGGGTTCAGGCCCGAAGCGCCTCGAACCGGTCGAGCCGCTTCATTCCCTGTTTTCCGCTTCGAACTGCCCCGCAGCGCGTTCCCCCATGGCTTTGGTGTGAGGAGGCCGCGGGTCGCTTGGCGTGCCCGCGACCGACACGGCCCCCAGGCCGCGAACCGCCTTGGCTGCTGCCGAAGACCGCACGGCCGTCAATGGGAATAGGCGGTGAAGACCTGATCTGAACCGGCATCGAGCTTGGCATGGCAGGCGAAGCAGGATCGGGTCAGGGCTTCGCTCGGATTGGCCTTGCCATTGTCGAACTGGCCGTAGCCCCAGCCACCGCTGGCCGCATAGAGCCGGGAATCCTTCACGCTGACCTGCACATTGGTCGGCGCCCCGGCCACGAAGGACTGCGGTGCGGGAAATACCGCGTCGTTGCGGGGGGAGGATTCGTATTGCCAGGCGAGCCGGACGATCACCGCGCCGTCGGGGAAGGGGCGCTTGCCCTCGCGATAGGACCTGACGGCGATGTCGTTGCCGAGAATGGCGCGGATGTCGTTGTTCTTGCCCGCCTCATGCGCGACGCTGATGAGCTTCCAGTCGCGGTATCCCTTGGGCAGCTTCACGCCGTAGACCGGCGAGACGTTCGCGTCCTTGCCGCGTGCGGCGACCACGGTGGAAAGGCCGAGCAGGGCTGCGGCAGCTGCGAGGCAGCAGGTGGAGATCCGGATCATCCGGCCAACTTTCCGGCATCGAGCACGGCCTTCGCAAAGGCTTCCGGCGCTTCCTGCGGCAGGTTGTGGCCGATGCCGCCGGAGATCAGGCGGTATTCGTAGGGGCCGCTGAACTTCGCGCGATAGGCGGCGGCGGCGGGATGGGGGGCACCGTTCGCGTCGCCTTCCATGGTGATCGTCGGCACGGTGACGACCGGCCCGGCGGCGAGCCGCGCCTCGGCGGCGTCATATTGGGCCTCGCCCTGCGCGAGGCCGAGGCGCCAGCGATAGTTATGGATCACGATGGCGACATGGTCCGGATTGGCGAAGGAAGTGGCCGACCGGTCGTAAGTTGCGTCGTCGAACTTCCATTGCGGCGAGGCCTGCTGCCAGATCAGGCGGTTGAAGGCCTTGGTGTTTTCGGCATAGCCCTGCTGGCCGCGGTCGGTGGCGAAGTAGAACTGATACCACCATTGCAGCTCGGCCTGGGGTGGCAGCGGCTTGGCGTTTCCGGCCTGGCTGCCGATCAGGTAGCCACTGACCGAGACCAGCGCCTTGCAGCGCTCGGGCCAGAGCGCCGCTATGATGTCGGCGGTGCGGGCGCCCCAGTCGAAGCCCGCGACGATCGCCTGGCGGATGCCCAGCGCGTCCATCAGCGCGATGCCGTCCGCCGCCAGAGCGGCCTGCTGGCCATTGCGCATGGTCGCGGCGGACCGGAAGACGGTAGTGCCGTATCCGCGCAAGTACGGCACGATCACGCGATGGCCCTGCGCCGCCAGGATCGGCGCGACTTCGGCGAAGGCGTAGATGTCGTAGGGCCAGCCGTGGAACAGCAGGACCGGCTGTCCCGACGATGGCCCCATCTCGACATAGCCGATGTCGAGAACCCCCGCGGCGATCTGGCGGATCGGGCCGAAAGCGCCCGGCGTAACGCTGCGTGCCGCTCTGGTGGCGGCGGAGGCCATGGTGGGCGCAAGGCCGCTCAGGAAAGCGGCGGCCAGTGCGGCCGTGCCGGATACGAATTCCCGGCGGCGCGGGTGGGTAAGGGCGGGTTCTTCCTTCATGGCGGGCTCCTTGCTACGCGAAATCGACATAGGCGCCTGCCGTGTGGATCGCCCGTTAGTTGGCGTGAGGTCCTGTGAGGCCCTGGCGGTTTTCCCGGCTGCGCGCATGATCGCGGACAAGATCGATGAACAGCCGCAGCTTGGCCGGAACGTGGCGGCGCCCGGAATAGTAGAGGCAGAGCGGCGGTTCTTCGGGCATCCAGTCCCTCAGCAGCGACGTCAACCGGCCCGCGCGAACGTGCGGGGCGGCGGTCTCTTCGGCAATATAGGCCAGCCCCATCCCCGCCAGCGCGGCATCGAGCATCAGCCCGCTGTCGTCGAGGATCAGGCGGCCCGGAACGTCCAGTGCAAGCCGCTCGTCGCCTCGCGCGAATTCCCAGTGGTAGAGGCGCCCGCTGCCCATGCGGTAGCCGATGCACTCATGCGCGAGCAGGTCGCGCGGGACGATGGGCAGGGGACGGTCGCGCAGATAGTCCGGCGAACCGACGACGACGAGGCGCACTTCGGGGATGATCGGCACCGCGATCATGTCGGGCGGCACGCTGTCCCGCAGGCGGACCCCGGCATCGAAACCCTTGCCGATCACGTCGACCAGAGCCGCTTCGCCGACGATCTCCACTTTCATGCGGGGATAGCGGTTCAGATAGTCGCGGATCAGCGGCGCCAAGACGAAGCGGGCCGCGCCCGGCGCCATGTTCAGCCGTAGCAGGCCCGAAGGCTCGCCCAGATGCTCTCCCGCGTTTTCGATCGCGCTGTCGATCGCGGCGAGGGCGGGGAGGATTTCCTCCAGGAACTGCGTGCCTGCCGCAGTGAGCATGACGCTGCGGGTGGTGCGATTGAACAGCCGCAGGTTCAACCGTTCCTCCAGCGCGGCGACGGCGTGGCTCAGGCCGGAGGAGGAGACCTCTAGTTCCCGCGCTGCCGCGCGAAACCCGCCGCGCCGGGCGACCGTGGCGAAAGCTTCGAGTTCGGCGAGGCTCGCCTTCGCCATTGCGCAATTTTCCTCATCAACCTGTCTCCGATTGCACTTCTAATCGGATCAGGGGCGGCAATCCATATGGTCGATGACGAAAGGAGACGACTATGCGCAACATCGACAGGATCTACATCGACGGGGCTTTCGTGACGCCGCACGGCAGCGAACGCTTCGATCTCTTCAATCCCGCGACGGAAGAACGGATCGGCTCCGTCCGCCTCGGCGACAGGGAGGATCTGCGCCTTGCCGTCGCAGCGGCCAAGCGGGCGTTCCCGGCCATGGCCCGCACCACGAAGGCGGAGCGGATCGCCATGCTCCACCGGCTGCGGGATGCGGTGACGGCTCGGCGCGACGACCTGATCGCCGCGATGACCGAGGAATACGGCGCGCCTGCCTATTTCAGCGGGTTCTCGGTGCAGAACACCGCCTCGATTTTCGAAGTCATGGCCGCCTCGGTCGAGGATTATGCCTTCGAGCGGACTGCCGGTTCCAGCGCCGTGACGATGCTGCCGCTCGGCGTAGTCGGGGCGATCACCCCCTGGAACAGCAATTTCGGCTTCATCGCGACCAAGCTGGCCCATGCGATCGGTTCGGGATCGACGATCGTTATCAAGCCTGCCGAACAGAGCGCGATCCAGACGCAGGTCCTGCTCGAATGCCTGCATGAGGCGGGGCTGCCGAAGGGCGTGCTCAATGTCGTGAACGGCACCGGAGCGGAAGTCGGCGCGGCGCTGACAGCGCATCCCGATGTGGCGCTGATCACCTTCACCGGCTCGACTCCGGCAGCGAAGATCATCCAGCGTTCGGCGCTGGAGACGATGAAACGGCTGGTGCTGGAACTCGGCGGTAAAAGCCCGACAGTCATCCTCGACGATGCCGATCTCGACACTGCGATCCCCATGGCGCTGATGAGCGGCTTTGCCAACAGCGGCCAGGCCTGCGTCGCCGGATCGCGCATTCTGGTGCCCCGCTCGCGCCGGGAGGAGATACTCGAACGGCTGAAGCAGGAGGCGGAACGGCTCAAGGTGGGCATCCCCACCGATCCGGAAGTCCGCATCGGACCGCTCGCCAATTCCGCGCACTGGGAGCGCGTGCAGTCGTATATCTGGCTCGGGAAGGAAGAAGGCGCGACTTTGCTGACCGGCGGCGAAGGGCGGCCCAAAGGGCTGGACCGGGGCTGGTTCGCAAGGCCGACGATCTTCACCGATGTCGCCAATTCCATGCGCATCGCCCGCGAGGAAATCTTCGGCCCGGTGCTGAGCGTCATCGCTTACGACGACGAGGCCGATGCCGTGGCCATCGCCAACGATTCCGACTTCGGGCTTCAGGCCTATGTCCTCTCCTCCGACGAAGGTCGCGCCTTGCGCGTGGCGCGGCAACTGATCGCCGGGCGCGTCGTCGTCAACGGCGCGCCGCACGATCCCCGCGCGCCGTTCGGCGGCTTCCGCCAGTCCGGCCTCGGGCGTGAGATCGGGGCTTACGGACTCGATGCCTTCCTCGAACCGCGCGCGATCCTCAAGCCCGCCGCCTGATTTCTCTTCTCAATCGAAAGCAAAAGACATGCAGAAAACCTGGATCATCACCGGAAGCGCGCGCGGACTTGGCCGCGCCGTCCTGACCGCCGTGCTGGAAAGCGGCGACAACGTGCTCGCCACCGCGCGCGACGTGGCGCAGCTGGCCGACCTCAAGGCGCTTTACGGCGACCGCCTCGAACCTTTCGCGCTCGACGTGACCGACGAGGCCCGCACTGCGGAGGCCGCGACGGCGGCGATCGCCGCCTTCGGGCGCATCGACGTGCTGGTGAACAACGCGGGCTACGGCCATTTCGAAGCCTTCGAGCAGAAATCGCCCACCGATTTCCGCGCCGAAGTGGAGACCAACCTGTTCGGCGTCGTCAACATGACCCGCGCGGTCTTGCCCTTCATGCGAGAGAACCGGGCGGGGCACATTTTCAATGTCTCTTCCGTCGGGGGGCGGGTCGGCACGCCGGGTCTTGCCGCCTATCAGGCCGCGAAATGGGCGGTGGGCGGCTTTACCGAAGTGCTGCGCGGCGAGGTTGCCCCTCTCGGCATCCGCATCGTGTCGCTGGAGCCGGGTGGGATGCGCACGGACTGGGCCGAAACCGCGGGCCATGCCGCTGCCGATGCGGTGCTGCCGGACTATGCCGAAACGGTCGGCGCGACACTCGCGCGGATCAGGGCCTATGCGGGCAACGAAGTCGGCGACCCGGCACGCATCGCGCAAGTGATCCTCGCCCTTTCGCGCCGCGAAGAAGTCCCGGCCCATCTGGTGCTCGGCACTGATGCGCTGGCCTCGTTCGATGCGGCCGAGAGCCTGCGCCGCGAGGATCATGAACGGTGGTTGCCGGTCAGCCGCGCAACCGTATTCGATGGTCCCGAGGGCGAGGCACTCGCCACCCTATTGCCCTGAACCTAGGAATTGCCCCCGCCGCCGATGGCGGCGGGGGACGCGCAATTTAGAACCGGTAATCCCAGCTCAGCGTGAAGGTCCGTCCGCGACCGGCGAAGAAGGCCAGGTTGTCGGTCGGCAGGCGGGTGTCGCTGCTGTAGTCGATGTAGAACTTGTCGAAGAGGTTCTGCACGCTCAGGCTGAGGCCGCCGAGGTCGGTCTGGTAGCGCAAGCTGGCATCGGTCACGGCATAGCCGCCGAAATTGTTGCGCTGGTCCGGCTGGGTCTTGCCGGCATCGGCGTGGAAGGTCCGCGACAGGTAGAACTGCGTCTGGATGAGCGCCGAAATCCGTCCCTTGGCGTAAGTCGCGTTGAGGTTGACACGGTCCGGCGAGATGTTCGAACCGTCGAGATCGGTATCGACCACGCCATCCGGATTGGTGGAATCGCTGTCGTAGCGGCCCTGGATATGGGCATAGCCGATCCCCGCGCGCAGTCCGTCGATCGGCAGCTGGGCCTTGAGGTTGATCTCCAGCCCCTGGATCTCGACCCGCTGGCGCTGGACGTCGAAGGTCCGGTCGGGCCGGGCGATCAGCAGCTGGCCCTTGTCGCTCGACGACCAGAAATAGGCGACCGAGGCATCCAGCGGGCCGCGCTTTACCTCAAGCCCGATCTCGCGGTTGTTGGTGACGATCGGCGAGATGTCGAGATAGTCGTCGAGGTCGATGCCGCTGCGGTTCAGCGAGCGGGTGATGCGCCCGATGTCCGGCGCGGTGAAGCCTTCGGCATAGCTGGCATAGGCGCGGATGCCCTGCCAGGGTTCGAGGATGACGCCGCCGTTCAGCAGCAGGTCGCTGAACTTGGGCTTGCCGCCGTCCACCGCGACGCCGCCATAAGTGGAGAGGCCGCAGGGCGTCCCCGCCGGAAGCGAGGCCGAGCAGGCGACGAACGTGGTCGAGGGCAGCGTGTGGAAATCGTCGATCTTGATCTGGACGTTCTCCCAGCGCCCGCCGCCCGCGAGGCGCAGCTTGCCGCCCAGCAGTTTGAGATTGAGCTGGCCGAACGGTGCGAGGCTGCGGAAGTCGCTCGGCGGCACCCAGACGCGTCCCGTGGCGATCAGCGCCTGCTCGGTCTTGTCGAACAGGGCGTCGAAGCCGACGATCGCGGTCAGGTCTTCGAAACCGGGCACCGCCCGCTCGTAGCTGAACTTGCCGCCGAGCTTGCGCGAGCGGTTCTGCGACTGGTCGAACAGCGTGCCGACCGGGGCAAGGACCGGGTCCTGGAACGTGGCCTGCGGGTTGATTTCGCCGCCGAAGGTGTCGTGGGTGCGGTTGAAGAACAGCTGGGTGACGAGATTGCCGCCGCCGAGGTCCTTGTCGGTCAGCGACAGCGCCAGGCTTTCGGTGCGGCTTGCCGCCGACTTGCCGGGAGGATCGCCGCGCACTGCGCTGGTCGGAACGAACGTCGGATCGGCGGCGGTCGGGCGGCGGCCTTCGAGTGCGACGAAATCGCCGTCGCCCTTCATCTCGAAGCGGCTGGCGATCAGGTCGATGCGGGCGCTGGAGGATAGTTCGTACCCGAACCGCGCGAAGAAATTCGTCGTCTTGGAATCCTGGGTCTCGCCCTGGGTCAGGTTGAGGCCGACCCGGCGGCCGTGGCCGTCGTAGTAGACACCGCGATTTTCGTAAGTCGCGCCGATCGTGGCGTCGAAGGCGCCGGTCTTGTACTGGAGCAGGCCGCCGCCCTTCCAGCCGAGGCCGTCGCCATGGAAGTCGTTGTCGGCGGTGCCTTGTAGCAGGACGCGGCCGGACAGCCCTTCCTTCTGCGGCGCGCCTACCGTTACCTGATTGACGATGCCGCCGGTGCCGCCGATGCCCTGGAGCGCGTTGGAGCCGAAGATCAGCTCCACGCGGTCGATGAAGAAGCCGTCGATGGTGAAGCCGTCGCGGCTGCCGTCGCGCAGCGGCGTGGACTGCGGAATGCCGTTGATCGCATAGAGCGGCGAGCGGCCGCGCAGGGTTTCGCCCGCGCCGGAGAGCTTCTGGCGGGTCGGCGAGAAGCTGGGCGTGAGCGTGGCGACGGCATCCGTAACCGATCCGCCGATCGTCAGCTGCTGGTCGAGCGTGTCCTTGCCGATGATGTCGATGGTCAGCGGCAGCGCCGAAGGCGGCAGCGCCGAGCGCGCGGCGGTGACGACGATAGCTTCGCCTGGGGCCTCGCCCGGCTTCTCGTCGCCTTGCGGCTGCGCCGACTGGGCGAATACCGGCGCCTGGGCCGAGACGATGAAAATGAGAGCGATACCCGCAGCAAGCCGGGCAGCGACGATTGGACGCACCGAAAGATCCCCCTGATTGGTCTCTATTGGCACGCGCCCCTAATGATGTTGCGAATGAAAATCAATCGCACCTTATCGCGGTTGCGCAAAACAAATGGGGCCGCGTTTGCGGCCCCATCGGTGTCGTCATTCGCCGTCCGGCCCCATGAGCTTCCGGCTGAGATAGGTCACCCAGAGCGCGGCGGTCTTCGCCGATTGGCGGATGTCCGCGCCCGAGCCGTGGCCGCCTTCGGTGTTCTCGTAGAAGTAGAACGGCAGGCCCAGTTCCTCCATCCGCGCGGCGAACTTGCGGGCGTGCTGCGGTCCGACGCGGTCGTCGCGGGTGGTGGTGAAGATATAGGGCTCGGGATATTTCACGCCCTTGCGCAGGGCGTGATAGGGCGATGTCTTGAGCCAAAACTTGCGCGCCTCGGGATCGGCATAGACATCGCCGTATTCGCCCTGCCAGCTTGCCCCGGCGGCGATCTTGCTGATCCGGATCATGTCGAGCAGCGGCACCTGGATCACCACGGCGTTGTAGAGTTCGGGGAACTCGGTCATTTCCACGCCCATCAGCAGGCCGCCGTTGGAGCCGCCGATAATGCCGAGGCGGCGGGGCGAAGTGATCTTGCGCCCGATCATGTCGCGGGCGACGCTGGCGAAGTCGTCATAGGCGACCTGGCGCCTGGTCTTGAGCGCGGCCTCGTGCCACTCGGGGCCGAACTCGCCGCCACCGCGAATGTTCGCGACCGCGAAGGCGCCGTCGCGTTCCATCCAGAGCTTGCCCTGGATTGTCGCATAGTAGGGTGTCGAGCTGGACTGGAAGCCGCCATAGGCATTGAGCAGGACCGGCGTGGAACCGTCGAGCGGGATGTCCTTGCGGTGGACCAGGAAGTAGGGGATCGCGGTGCCGTCGGTCGACTTCGCCTCGCGCTGCTCGACCACGAGACCCGTGGCATCGAAGCGGGCGGGCAGGCTCTTGACCGGCTGGGCCGTGCCCGAGGCCGCGTCCACCAGATAGAGCGTGTCGGGCGTGGTGAAGCCTTCCGCCGAGGCGAAAGTGAGGTTGCTGCGGGTGTCGGCGGAGCCGAAGTTCAGCGCCAGCTTGTCGGGCAGGGGCAGGCTGGCGGTAGTCCAGCCGCTGTCGGACTTCGGCGCCAGCGAGAGCAGCCGCCCGTTGACGTTGTCGAGCACCGAAAGCAGCAGGCGGTCCTTCGTCGCGGAAATCCCGTCGAGCGCTTCCTTTGGTCCCGGCGCCCAGGCGAGCGTGGCCTTGATCGCTTCGGGATGGGCGCGCATGGCCTCCAGCGGCGCACTTGCCACGGCGCCGCTCGGCAGGTCGCCCCAGGCTTCGTCGAGCCGGAACACGACGCGGCCGGAGACGAGTCCGGCGACCGAGACCTTCTGCGGGATGGCCAGTTCATGGACCTTGTCGTCGCTGCCGACGATCAGGCTCTGCTGGTGGAAGAAGTCGATCCCGCGCGAGATCAGGGTGAGGCTGTTGCCTTGCCCGTCGTGCATCACTGCCGGGAACGAGCCGACGTCGCTCTTCTGTCCGCGATAGATCTCGACCGCCTCGGAGAGCGGCCGCCCGCGGGTGACGCGCTTGATGACATAGGGATAGAGCGATTCCGTCACCTCGCCCGGCGTCCATTCGGTGGCGACGAGCAGGTGGTCGGCGTCTTCCCAGGTCACGCCCTGCTTGGCGCGTGGGATGTGGAAACCGCCTTTGACGAATGTGCCGGTGGCGAGGTCGAACTCGCGGACTTCCACGGCATCCTCGCCGCCGTCCGACAGCGAGACGAGGCAGAGCCGCTGCTCCGGCTCAAGACAGTCGGCGCCCTTGTAGACCCAGCTCTTGCCCTCGGTCTTGCCGAGCGCGTCGATGTCCAGCACGGTTTCCCACTTCGGCTGCGCGCCGCGATAGTCGTCCAGCGAGGTGCGCCGCAGGATGCCGCGCAAGTGCTGCTCGTCCTGCCAGAAATTGTAGATGCGCCCGTTCAGGAACATCGGCGCGGGGATGCGGTCCTTGGCGCCGTAGATCGCGAGGGCTTCGTCGTAGAAGGTCTTGTAGCGGGGATCGGCTTCGAGCCGCTTCTCGGTCGTCGCATTGTGCGCGGCGACCCAGTCCATCGCGCGCTTGCCGTCGAGGTCTTCCAGCCAGATCCAGGCATCCTTGGGATCGCGCGGATCGGCCGGGGCGACCGGAGCGGCAAAGACGGGCGCGGCAAAGACGGGCAGCGCGCCGAGAAGGGCGAGCGAAGTGGCAAGCGCAAGGCGCGTGATCGATTTCAAGCGAGAGTCCCCGGAAAGTGTCTGCGCGGAACTCTAGCCGTTGCCGATCATCATGCAACCGGCTGAAACGGCGGAAGGAGGTGGGGTAACAGCCATTGACACAAGTTCATCCTGCGCCGCGCACCGGAAACGGGGTTGATCGAAATGATACCGGTGTCATAAGGTTGTGTATGAACGGAGACCTGGGAGAGTGTGCTCCCCGGCCCGGCAAGGGAGAGATATTGGCGTGGCGCATTCCGGAAGGCCTATCGTGACCCGGCGGGTCTGTTCGCGGATCGCTCTGGCGGTGGCCTGTCTGGCGGCGGGCATCGCGGCGCCTGCCCTGGCGCAGGACGCGGACGGCCTGCTGTTCGGGGCGCCGCTCGACAATGGGTTCGATGCGACGGTTTCGGGCGGTGCGGCGGCGCCCAATTTCCGGAGCGACGTTGCGATCGTGCCGGACGGGGCGATCGGCGGGGCGGGGCGATGGTCGGACGGCGGCTATGTCGCCTGGGAAGCCCCCGGCAATATCTATGCCCAGCGCGGCACCCTGTCGTTCTTCTGGCGCAGCCATACCCCGGTGGGCGAGGCGCCTTTCGTGATCTTCCGCGCCAGCGTGGGCGACCATTCGAGCTGGGACATGGCCTTCCTGCGCATCGACTGGAACGGGCATGGTTTCGACGCTTTCGTCACCGACGCCAATCTCTCGCGGGTGCGGGTCAGCTGGGCGCTGCCGGAGACGCTCTCCCCCGATGCCTGGCACCACATTGCCTTCGCCTGGGACGAGAACGAGGGCGTCAGGCTGTTCTGGGACGGCAAGGAGGTCGCCGCGAAACGGCAGGCGGCGGACCTCGACATGGCGCTCGACCAGTTCGGCCTCGCGGGCCGCGTGATCGCACCGCATCAGGTGCAGAGCCGCTACAACTTCATGCGCGGCTCCGATCTCGACGATATCCGCGTCTACGGCCACATGCTGGAGGGCGCGCAAGTGGCGCGGCTGGCGGCGCGGCAGGAGGTCGCCCCCGCCGCTTCGGCGCCGGACTTGCGCAAGGCCTGGCTCCACCGTTTCGGCTGGGACACGCAAAGCCCGCCTGCGTTGAAGGACAAGGTCACGACCATCCGCAAGGTCGAGTTCGCCGATGCCAAGGACCTCAAGGAATGGATGTGGAAGGGCGTCGACGGGATCGCCGAGACGACCTGGCCGGGCGTCTACAACCGCTCGCGCCTGCCGGGGCGCGACGACTATTTCCAGCTTCCGGACTGGAACGTCTATGTCGAGGGCGGCAAGACTTATGAACTGACGGTGCCGCAGGGCGCCGCCTTCAACCGCGTCGAGATTCGCGGCGCGGCTTATGGCGCGCTGGAGTGGTCGCCGGATGGCAAGTCCTCGTGGGGCAAGCTGGCTGCGCGGCCCAAAGGCGTGGTGCGCTCGATCACCGATACGCCGACGAAGACCGGCGGCAGCTTGCGCTTCACCAATGTGATGCAGGAACAGCCGATCCAGGAAATCTGGGCCTACGACATCCACGCGGGAGAGGTGCCCAAGGGGACTTTCCAGCTCAGCTATACCGTGCGCGCCGATGCCGCTTCGGATCTCGGCGCGCTGGAGCGGCTCAATGCGCATATCTCCGGTCGCTATCCGGAAAACGAGCGCTCGACCGTGGTGGCGCTGCCGACGAGCGGGGTGAAGGCGGCGGTCGGCGCGGGCAGTGCCGGGGCATCCGGAACAGCGCGGCGTAGCGGGCAGGACTTGCCGCTGGTCCATGTGCTGATCCCCTCGAACTTCGGCGACGCGCCTGCGGATCGCCCGCTGGCGCGGGCCTGGAACTACGGCTGGGAGAATTTCCACGACGGGCTGGACGGCGTGGCCATCGATCTCCCCGCGATCGACGCCAAGCCCAATGCGCAAGGCGTGATCCCGCTCGACATCCGCGTGAAGGACCCGATCTGGCCCGACCGCGACATGATCGACGTGCAAGTCTCGGTCCGTCCCGGCGAGCCGCGCACGCTCTGGCTGGACTTGCGCGACCGTATCCTGACGGCGGACAGCCTCTATTTGACGGTCGCCTCCGCCGCGCCGGACTTCGGTGCCAAGTCGCTAGACGGCATGACCGTGCGCATGGTGTTCAAGGACCGGGAGGCGGCCAAAGCGGAACATGTCGCCGATCGCTTCAACCAGGTGAAGGACAACTGGGCCTTCCTCGTCGAGGAGCACACCGCCTCCAAGCGCGCCGGACTCTATCGGCGTCTTTACGGCGACATCACCGACCTGCTGCGCGTCGATCCGGGCCATCTGGAGGCGCGGCGTTACTGGGCGGATATCGGCTATTCGGAAGACCAGTTACCGCCCTTCGTCCAGCCCGAGGCGCCTGCAGGCATGCCGCTCTGGGCCTTTCGCCAGCTTGAGGACCTGAAGCTCACGCGGCAGTTCGTGAACTGGTGGATCGATAACCGGCAGGTGCCTTACGGCGATTTCGGCGGCGGCATTTCCGACGATACCGACCTCACCCAGCAATGGCCGGGGCTGGCGTTGATGGGTGTCGATCCGGACAAGATCAACGCCTCGCTGCGGGCGCTTTCGGACGCGGTCTACAAGAACGGCATGATCGTCGACGGCCTCAGCGCCATCACCACCGACGAACTCCACGTTTACGAGGAAGGCATCAATTCCGACGCCGAGCGGCTCTACCTCAACTGGGGCGAACCCAAGGCGGTCGAGCGGATGATGGCCACTGTCAAGGCGCTGGGCAAGGTGATCCGCCGGAACCCGGCGGGGCACATGCATATCGCCTCCAGCTGGTACGGCGGGAGCAAGATCTACAGCGACGAGCCATGGGCCTGGCAGAAGCCCTATGGCTTCGTCATCATGCACACCCCGGTTCTGCTGGGCACCTTCAATGCGGACCCCACCGCGCGGGGGCTGGTGACGGGGCTGATCGACGGGCTGCTGGCGCACGGCAAGGAGGGCGCGGACGGGCTCTGGACTTTCCCCAACGACATCAGTTTCCCCCATGACAGCGAGCGTGCGGGCGACGGCGGCGGGGCTTCTTTGCCGATGCAGTCGGCCTGGGCGGCCTGGCGCTTCACCGGCGACGACAAGTACTTGCGCCCGGTGCTCGGCCGGGTCGGCAAGGGCAATATCGGCGCGCTCGGCGAGATCAACGAGAACGCCCTGACCGTGCTCGGCCAGCGCGCCGCCATGAAGGACGCGGTGCTAAAGAAGGCCGAGGGCGGCGACGATTTCGCGCGGTTCGAGGGCTGGAACACCACCGGCGACAAGGCCTGGCTGGAAGCGCTCAACGCGCACGGCATCGCCGACAAGAGCCAGCACATGTATATGTATACCGAGGGTCACTGGTGGACCGACCGCGTCGATGCGCCGAACGAGCATCTCCAGCGCGAGCGGCTCGGCGGCATCGCTCTCAAGCGCAACCAGACCTATCCGGGCAACGCGGTAAGCTGGCGTTTCGCCGATCCCGAGGCGGCGGTGAAAGTGGCGATCCTGGTGCGTGATGCGACGCCGGAGCAGTTCACGGTCATCGTCCATAACACGACCGCGACGGAGCAGCGCGCCGACATGGGGACGTGGAACGTGGTGGCGGGGACCTGGGAAATGACTCAGGGGCTGGCAACGGACGGTGGCGATAAAGCGCAGGGCGATATCGCCACCCGCGAGGTCGAACTGGAACGCAGTGGTTCGCTGCCGGTCTCCTTCGCGCCGGGGGCCACGACGGTCATGACCTTCCGCCTCAAGCAGAAAGCCGAAGTTCAGCCCGAGCATCGCCCCGACCTCGGCATCGGCGTGGATGACGTGGTTCGCAAGGGGAGCAAGCTGTCGGTCACGGTCCACAGCCTCGGCTCGGTCGCCGCTCCGGGCGGGACGCTGACGCTGGAGACGCCGGAGGGCAAAGTCCTCGCTTCCGCGCCGGTGCCTGCGCTGGCGGCGCCGAGCGACCTTGCGGCCAAGACGGCGACGGTCTCGCTCACCGTCCCGGCGGGGGCGCCCAAGGTGCTGCACGTCAGGGTCTCGACCGGAGCACCGGAAGTGACCCGGCGCAACGATGTCGTGATCCTCGGGGAGACGCGCTGATGCGGCGATGGGGTCTCGCCCTGTTGGTGCTGGCGGCGCTGCCTGCCTCTGTGCAGGCAAAGCAGCAGGTCTGGAAATTCGACCGTCTCGACCGCATCGGCGGGCTCAGAACGCAAGTCATCGGCCAACCCAGAGTGGAGCACGGCGCCGTCGTCTTCGACGGGCAGGACGATGCGATCTATCTGCCGCGCCATCCGCTGGCCGGTGCACGGGCCTTCACCGTGGAGGCGGTGTTCCGCCCCGACGGCGGCGCGTTCGAGCAGCGCTGGCTCCACCTCGCCTCCGACGATCCGGCGAACCAGACGCGCCTGCTGTTCGAAATCCGCGTGGTCGGGGATGAATGGTATCTCGACAGCTTCATCAAGGGGAGAGGATATGCGCAAGTCCTGATCGACCCGGCGAAGCGCCATCCGCTCGGCCGCTGGTATCACGTCGCCCAGACATTCGACGGGACGACGTATCGCAGCTATGTCGACGGGGTTCTCGAAGGCGAGGCGAAAGTGGGAGGCTTCATTCCGCAAGGGCCGGGCAATACCTCGGTCGGGGTGCGCTACAACCGGGTGCACTTCTTCCACGGCGCGGTGCGGATCGCGCGCTTCACCGATCGCGCGCTGCCGCCGGAGCGATTCATGCGGAAATAATTTATCGATGATCAATTTTTAAATTGAACATAGAATATTTTCCATTACCCTTTCCGGACAAGGTTTTCCCTGCACGCGCAGGCGGAATGCAGGAAGAAAGGGAACGCGATGCGAAGCAGGGGTGCGGCGATAGGAACGGTGCTGGCCGGGCTGTTCGGTCTGGGCGTGGCGAGCGGTGCGAGCGCGACGGCCAGCTGGGTCATTGCCGGCGGCGGGGACAAGCCCAACCGCGATCTCTGGGTCGTGGATGAGGCCTCGATCAGCGACAGTTCCGATCTTGTCGGCTTCCTCCAGACTTCGACGCAGGAGCAGCAGTCCGCCTACCTCAAGCAGATGCGCCGCAAGGGCAAGCTGAAGGAGGGCGAAGTCCGCGCCGGTCCCGATCCGCAGTTCGACATTCGCGTCGACGAAGTGTTCGAAAGCGCCGGAAAGCCGAACCGGATCATGTCGAAGTACCGGGTCAATTGCGCGCGGGGCACCGTGGGGACCCAGCACGGGCAGGTCCAGTGGCGCGATCGCAGGCCGGAGGACATGCCTGCCAAGGCCGCGCACACTCCGGCCAGCTTCGGAGAATCGCAGCTGGTCAAGTTCGTCTGCAATCGCGGCAAGGACGCGCGCGACCGCAATCCGGCGAAGACCTCGCCGCAGCTCGGGTTCCTGTTCATCGGCGAAACCGGGATGTCGCCCACCGACTTCATCTGGCAGCACTTGTGGGACGACGGCAAGCGCCCGGCCTTCACCTACAAGCCCAGCGCGGCCGAGATGGACGCCATCGAGAAGCGTCTGGAAAACAATCTCGCCCGCGGCACGGCTCTGGCGGGGCAAGTGATCGATTCCCACCAGCGCAGCGCCAATCGCGTCGGCCGCAATACCCTGATGGAAACCTGGATCGGCAAGGCGGAGCAGGACTTCACCAGTTCGTGGGGCGCGCCCGACCGTTTCGTGGACGCCTATGGCGGCGCGCGGACGCTCTATTACCGCAAGGGCTACGTCAATCGCGGCACCAACGTCTATGGGCAGGTGCTCAGCGAGGACTACCACTGGTGCGACGTGACCGTGGAAGTGCAGAACGGCGTGATCCGCGACTATTCCACCAGCGGCAACGAATGCACCAAACTGATCCGGTGATCGGCCTCATCGCTCGATAGGTGCCGAGGCGGCCCGGTCCATGGCGATGCGCAGGGTTTCTTCCACGTGCGCACTGTCGGACTGGGCCACGTTGAAGCGCATGAAGGGCGCCGCCGATTGCGAGGGGCTGAAGACGTTCCCCGGCGCCAGAACCAAGCCGAGGTCCATCGCGTGGCGCGCGACTTCGGCGGAATCCAGCCCGTCCGGCAGGCAGCACCAGAGGTAGAAACCGCCGCGCGGCAGGGTCCACGGAACGATCCCCAGGCGCGCCAGCCGGTCTGCCGTGCGCTCCTGCGCGCGGGCGAGTTTCTGGCGCAGTTCCGCCATGTGCTTGCGATAGCTGCCGCCGGTCAGGACTTCGGCGACGGCTTCCGCCGCGACCGGGCTGGGGCCGCCGAAACTCGTCGCCACCTGAAGGTCCACCAGCCCCTCGATCCAGTCGGCGCGCCCGGAGATATAGCCGCAGCGGAGCGCGGCGGAGAGGGTCTTGGAAAAACTGCCGACCCGGATCACCCGGTCCAGCCCGTCGAGCACCGCGAGGCGCGGAGAGGGCGAGGGTTCGAAATCGGCGAAGATATCGTCCTCGACGATCATCATGTCGTGGGCGGCGGCGGCCCGCAGGATGCGGTGGGCGACGGGGGCGGCGATCGTCGTGCCGGTAGGGTTATGCAGCGCGGAATTGGTGAGGTAGAGCCGCGGCTTGTGGGCCTGTAGCGCGGCCTCGAACGCGGCCATGTCCGGGCCGGTGCGGGTATAGGGCACGCCGACCAGCTTGACCCGGTGGGCGCGGAGCAGGGCTTGGAAGTTGAAGTAGCCCGGATCGTCGACCAGCACGGTGTCGCCGGGGCTGAGCAGGAAGCGGCAGACGAGGTCGATCGACTGGGTGCCCGATCCGGTGAGCAGCAACTGGTCCGCGCCCGCCGCGATCCCCTCTTCGGCAAAGCGCGCCAGCAGCAGGCGGCGCAGCGCCTGGGAGCCGCGCGTCGTGCCGTAGTTGGAGAGCAGCACGTCGTCGGCCCGCGCCAGCGACCGCAGGCTCTTGCGGATCGCGGCATGGGGCATCCATTCGGCCGGGAGCCAGCCGCAGCCGGGCATCTCGACCGAGAGATCGGCGTCCAGCGATTGCCGCGAGACCCAGAACGGATCGACCGCACGGTCGCGGCGCGGCCCCATTTCCGCGAGCGGGATCGGCGGCATACGGCTGTCGGCGACATAGAAGCCCGAGCCGGGACGCGCCCGGATCGTCCCCTCCGCCGCCAGCCGGTCATAGGCTTCGACGACGGTGGAGGGGGAAACCTTCATCGCGGCGGCAAAGCCCCGCACGGAGGGCAGGCGGTCTCCGGTGCCGAGCGCACGCGCGGCGATCCTGGCGCGGATCGCGTCGGCGACTTCCTCGGTGCGGGTCCTGGGGCGTGGCGGCATGGGCTTCCGGAAGATCGTACTGGGCAACGTACCCATACGGTTTGGCGATATTGTATGGGATCGTGCCTGTCCCTGCCAAGGCTTTTTCCGCAAGGGGCGTCTCGTTGAAGTGTCGAAAACGGGACAATATGGAAAAGGCATCGTTGGATTGGAGGTCGTCGGGCTGGGGTTCGGGGCTTCTGGGCGTCATCATCTTCAGCGGATCGCTGCCCGCGACGCGGCTGGCGGTGGCGGATTTCACGCCGCTCTTCGTCACATCGGCGCGCGCGGTGATCGCCGCGCTGCTGGGGGCGGTCTTTCTGGCGGCCCTGCGGCAGAAGCGCCCGGACCGCGCCGATCTCGGCTCGCTGGCGATCGTCGCGGCGGGCGTGGTCGTCGGGTTTCCGCTGCTGACCGGGATTGCCCTGCAACATATCACGTCCGCCCATTCGGTGGTCTTCATCGGCCTGCTGCCGCTGGCCACCGCGATCTTCGGCGTGCTGCGCGCCGGGGAGCGGCCGAAACCGGCGTTCTGGCTGTTCTCGACGGTCGGCGCGGCCACGGTCGCCGGTTTCGCCTTCCTTCAGGGCAGCGGCGCCTCGCTCACGGGGGACCTGCTCATGGTAGCCTCGATCCTGCTCTGCGGGCTTGGCTATGCCGAGGGGGCCAGCCTGTCGCGCCGCCTTGGCGGCTGGCAGGTCATCACCTGGGCGCTGGTGCTGGCGCTGCCGGTCATGGCGGTGATCGCGGTCCTGACGGTGCCGCAGGGTATCGCCGGGATCGGCTGGCTGGCCTGTGCGGGGCTGGCCTATGTCTCGGTATTCTCGATGCTGATCGGCTTCCTGTTCTGGTATCGCGGGCTGGCGCTGGGAGGCGTGGCAGGGGTCGGCCAGTTGCAGCTGCTCCAGCCGTTCATGGGCCTGTTGCTGGCCGGTGCGGTGCTGGGAGAGCCGGTGGCCTGGACGATGGTGCTCTCCACCGTGGTCGTCATCGTCTGTGTCGCGGGGGCGCGGCGTTTCGCCTGAGCGGAAGGAGCGGGATGACAGTTCCTGTCATGAAATGGCGGGTGCGGAAATAATTTGAACGATGTATAATTGCGCGATAGCCTGCGCTTCATCAAACCGGTATTTGAGAAAGCAGGAATCCGATGAAGTCCTCCCTCCCGCTTCTGGCACTCGCGCTTCTTGCGTCGGCTCCGACGGCTCAGGCCCGTGACAGCTATCCGGCCAACGAGGCCGAGGTGAAGGCCGCGGTGGCGGCGCTGGGCGAAACGATGGGCCGGGCGGACAAGCTGGAAACGCAGGGCAAGTTCGTGGAGGCGGAGCCGCTCTGGCGCGATGCCCTGGCGCAGCGGCAGCGCCTGCTGGGCGACCGCGATCCGCTGGTGGCCACGGGCATGGGTAGGCTCGCCCGCAATATCGAGATTCAGGGCGATTTCCGAAGAGCCGAGCCGCTGCGCCGTTCCGCGCTGGTCTTGCGCGAGGCGAATCCGGGCGAGGTCGGCGATCTGGTCGATGCCTGTGCCGAGCTGGGCAACAACCTGTCGCAGCAGGGCAATCTGTCCGAAGGCGCGGCGCTGAACTACCGGGCGCTGGACCTGCTGCGTCAGGCAGGCAAGGCGGAAGGACCCGAGGCGGCCAAGGCGCTCTCCGGGGTGGGCCTGACCCTGAACCGGCAGGGCAAGTTCGCGGAAGCCGAGCCGTTCTATCGCCGCGCGCTGGAAATCCGCCGCAAGGCTTTCGGGGAAGACGATCTCGACACCGCGACCAGCTACAACAACCTCGCCACCGCGCTGAGCGGGCAGGGCCGCTATGACGATGCCGAAGACCTGCTGCTCAATGCGATGACGATCCGCGAGAGGAACGGCACCGTCCCGTCACTGGAGGCGGAAAGCATCTCGAACGTGGCGATCAATCTCGATCGGCGCAAGCAATACGCCAAGGCCGCGATCCTGCACCGCATGGCTATCGACAAGTGGACGCAAGTGTTCGGCGCCGACCATGTGCTGACCGCTGCCGGTTACAACGGCCTTGGCATGAGCTACTTCCTGCAAGGGCAATTTTCCCGTGCCGCCACCGAGTTCGACCGGGCGCTTCAGCTGCGGGAAGCCGCGCTGGGCCGCGACAATCCCGAAGTGGCGGAAAGCTACGGCAATCTCGGCATGGCGGAGCGCGCCATGGGCCACGAGGCTACGGGCATGCGCCTGCTGCGCACCGCGCTGGAGATCGACTTGCGCACGGTCGGCCCGGACCATCCCGATACCCAGGCGGTTCGCGCCGCGATCGACAGCCCTGCGCCCAAGCCCTCGGAAGAGCCGATGATCGTCACGCAGTCGTACTGAGCGCCCGCTTATTCGACGCCCGGCGCATCGGTAGGCCGGCTGACCAGGAACTTGTCGATGCGGCGTCCGTCGAGGTCGACGACCTCGAAGCGCCAGCCGTCATGGACGAAGCTCTCGCCGACCTGCGGCCAGTGCCCGAACTGTTCGAGCGCGAAGCCCGCCACCGTGTGATAGTCGATATCCCCGGCAGGCGGGCGCCAGCCGAGGTTGCGGTAGGCCTCGTGGATCGGCATCAGCCCGTCGATCAGCAGCGAGCCGTCCTCGCGCACGGTGATCGACGGATCCTCGCCCTCGGTCTCGGCGAGCTCGCCGGCGAGGGCTTCCAGCAGGTCGGTCTGGGTGACGATGCCTTCGATCCCGCCATATTCGTTGACGACGATCGAGAGGCGCACCGGCGAAGTCTTGAAATGGTCCAGCAGCTTCAGGATCGGCGTCGCCTCGTGGACCACATGCGGCTTGGTGACGGCGGCTTCGGGATCGAGCGGATTGCCGTCCAGCACCTGATCGAGCAGGTCCTTCTTCAGCACCATGCCCACGAGCTGGTCGATATCGCCGCGTGCGACCAGAAGCTGTTCGTGGGACGAATCGCGCAGGACTTTCAGGGTCTCCTCGGCGCTGTCTTCCAGGTCGATCCAGTCGAGATCGACGCGGGGCGTCATGATGTCGCCCACCCGCCGCTCGCCGAGGGTGAAGAGGCGCTGCGCCACTTCCTGCTGGGCATCGTGGAGCAGCCCGGCCTCGTGGCTGGCGGCGACCAGCAGTTTGAGTTCCTCGGGCGAGTGCAGCGATTCTTCGGTCGCCCCCGGCTGGAGACCGGCGAGGCGCAGGACGAGATTGCCGAGGCCGTTCAGCCCCGCGATCGCCGGGCGCAGGATGAACAGAAACAGTCCCAGCGGCCGGACCACCCAGAGCGCCGTCCGTTCGCTGCGCTGGAGCGCGAGGCTCTTGGGCGCGAGTTCGCCGAGGACGATGTGCAGCGCCGTGATCACCACAAAGGACACGGCGACGGCGATGCCGTGCGAGCTGATGGTTGCCACGCTTTCCGGCCAGGAACCCAGCAGCGGCTCGATCAGATGGGCCAGTGCCGGTTCGCCGATCCAGCCCAGCGCCAGCGAGGAAATCGTGATGCCGAGCTGGGTCGCCGCCAGGTTCGCGTCGAGATTGTCGACGGCGCGCTGGAGCGTCTTCGCATTCATCCGCCCCGCATTGACGAGTTCCGCCACACGGCTGCGGCGCACCGCCACCAGGGAGAACTCAGCCGCGACGAAGAAGCCGTTCGCGGCGACGAGGACGAGGACGGCAAGAATGCCAAGAAGCGGAGACATGGGGTTCCCTGTGACGGTATGGAGGGTGACAGTGGTAGGACGTACAGGCGCTGACGGCTGTTATGGGCGTCAGTGCATCACGGCGATGGCGTCCGATTGCCTGCGGACGAGTTCGAAGGGCAGGCGTAGCCGTTCCGGGCTATGCGGCGTCTCGGGATCGTCGGGCCAGAGCCGCTGGCAGAGCAGGGCCATGGCATTGCGGCTCATATCCCGGATCGGCTGGCGGATCGTCGTCAGGCTAGGCCAGATCGCGGCGGCCAGCGGGGTATCGTCGAAACCGCAGATCGAGAGCTCGCCCGGCACGTTGATCCGCCGCTGATGGGCAATGGTGATGGCCGCCGCCGCCATGTCGTCGTTGCAGGCGAAGATCGCGGTCGGGCGCTCGGGCAGCGACAGCAGGGCTTCGGCCGCGGTCAGCCCGGAGCGATAGGAAAAGTCGCCCGAAGCGATGAGGTCCTCTTCCGACGCCAGATCGTGCGCGGCAAGCGCCTCGAGATAACCCTGGCGGCGGCGCGTGCTGCTGCGGTGGCGGCTGTTGCCGCCGATGAAGCCGATCCGGCGGTGGCCGAGCGCGATCAGGTGGTCGGTCATCTCGTAGGCGGCGCGCCGGTCGTCGGTGGAGATCGAGGCGATGCCCTCGCGCTCCTCGTCGGGCACCACGGCGACCACGGCGATCCCGGCGGCTTCCAGGCCGCTCAGCAGTTCCGGCCAGTCGCAGAGCGGCGCCGCCAGGATCACCCCGGCGACATGGGCATCGGCGACCTGTGCCACCAGATCCTCCGCGGCAGGGGTGGGCGGGCACTGCTCGACGGTCAGGTGGACATTGCGCTCCGGCGCTTCGTTCAGCGCTCCCAGCAGCAGTTCGCCGAGATAGGCGGAGGTCATGCTCTCGCTGTGGAGGAGGGCGATCCGCCGTGACGTGCGGCCCGCCAGCATGCGGGCAGAGGGGTTCGGCACATAGCCCAGCTCGGCCACCGCCTTTTCCACGGCCTCCCGCGCCTTGGCGCTGACTCGTGGTTTGCCGTTCAGCGCGCGCGATACGGTCATTGCGGAAACGCCGGCCAGTTCCGCGACATCGTGAAGGGTCGGCAGCTTCTGCTTGCCGTCGTCGTTTCTGAGCATCGTACCTCAGCATTTAGCGCAAGTGCGGCGCAGGTAAACGGCTGATGTCGGATTTACAGGCTATCGACGCGGGCCGGGCTTTCGGAATATACGTTATAAGCGGCTAACGGCCTCTTGTGCAGTGCAGCATAGTGTTTCAAATGCGGCTGGGGCGCGGAAAGGTTTCGAAACCGGACCGCAATGAATTGCAAGGAGCATCAAGGTGGCCCAGGAACCGATCCCCGCACCCGGCGGCCTGCCGGGAACCAAGACCCAGATCGTGATCGTCGGCGGCGGTGCGGCGGGACTGGAACTGGCGGCGAAACTGGGTTCGCATTATGGCCGCAAGCATCACGACATCATCCTTGTCGATTGCACCCGCACCCATATCTGGAAGCCGCTGTTGCACGAGGTGGCCACCGGTTCGCTGGACGCCAATCTCGACGAAGTGGGCTATCGCAGCCACTGCCATCGTTTCGGCTACCGTTATTTCTACGGCACGCTGGCCGGGATCGACCGCGAGAGCCGCCGCGTCCGCCTCGCGCCGATCAACGACGAGAAGGGCCGTGAGGTCATCGCCGCGCACGAGATCCGCTACGACTACCTCGTGCTGGCCTTCGGCTCGGTTACCAACGACTTCGGCACGCCGGGCGTGGCGGAGAACTGCACCTTCCTCGACAGCCGCGACCAGGCCGACCGTTTTCGCGACAAGCTGCTCGACCAGTGCCTGCGCGTCTCGCGGACGATGGCGGACAATCCCGCCAGCGACGCGCGGGTGCGGATCGCCATCGTCGGGGCGGGCGCCACCGGTGTCGAACTGGCGGCGGAACTGTTCAATGCGGCGGATGCGCTGGGCTACTATGGGCTGGAAGTGTTCGACCGCAGCCGTCTGGAAGTGACGCTGATCGAGGCCGGACCGCGCATCCTGCCCGCCCTGCCGGAGCGGCTGGCGGCGGCGGCCCGTGCCGAACTGGAGACGCTGGGCGTGCGCGTGCTCGTCGATACGCCGGTGGTGGAATCGACCGCGGAAGGCATGGTCATGCGCTCGGGCGAGCGGATCGATGCGGACTTGCAGGTCTGGGCGGCGGGCGTGAAGGCCAAACCGATCGCGGACGGCCTTGACGGGCTGGAACTGGCGCGCTCGGGTCAGGTCGTGGTGCGCCCGACACTCCAGAGCGAGACCGACGAGCGCGTCTTCGCCATCGGCGACTGCGCCTTCTGCAAGCTGCCCGGCAACGAGCGTCCGGTGCCGCCGCGCGCACAGGCCGCGCACCAGATGGCCGATACCGCCTTCGCCAATCTCAAGCGCCTGATGGCGGGCAAGCCGCTGGAGGACTTCGTCTACAAGGACCACGGCTCGCTGGTCTCGCTCAGCCGGTTCTCGACGGTGGGCACGCTGATGGGCAACCTCGTCGGCGGGCGCATGGCGGTGGAAGGCCGCATGGCGCGCTTCATCTACTTGTCGCTCTACCGCATGCACCTCCTGGCGATCCACGGCTGGATCAAGGGTTCGGCGATGATCGTCATCAGCCACATGAACCGCATCGTCCGGCCCCGACTCAAGCTGCACTGAGGACCGGATTTACCGCGGGTGGCGGCGGGCGAGGACGATGCCTGCAAGGTTCTGCTCGCGCTTGATCCAGCGGATGCGCGCGGGCGGGGCTTTCTCCGCCAGGGCCAGGAACGCGGCCTCGTGGGAATTGCGGGGAGCACCGCGCTTGAGGGCGGCATCGGCCTGCCGGACGATCTCGACCGCGTCCCCGATCAGTTCCACGCCCTCCAGTCCCAGCGATTGGACCAGTTCGAGGGCGCGGATCAGCGCGGCCCATTCGGCATCGCGGTTGTCGCCTCGGCCGAGGTCAGTGAAGAGGTGGGCTTCCCCCCGGATCACCACGGCCGCCTCGATCGGGCCGGGATTGGGGCGGCAGCCGCCGTCGAAGAACACTTTCAGCCGGGATCGGGACATGCGGCGCTTCTGGTCCAAACCGGAGCGCAGCGCCAGCAGGGAATTCGTGTCGCGTTCCCCAAGGCCGGGCGCCCGCCCTGCAAGGCTCGGAAGATATCGATCATGCACAGCGCGTCGGTGGCGACGCCTTGCTATCCCTGAGCGCTCTAAGTTTCTGGTTTGCCCGATTTTCCGACGCATCAGGTGATTCCACCTGATCGGAAAATGCTCTAGAAGACAGTCCGGGGAAGGCGCCTGGGCCGTCGTCCGCCGATCCGCTGCGTATCGTGGAGAGTGTGCATGTTTGACAGACGAAGCGTCGCGGGCGGTGCCGCCTTTCTCGCAGCGAGCGTGATCCTTTCCGGTTGCAGCAAGGGCCAGGATCAAGCGGCTGCCCCCGACGGATCTGCGGAACGCGAAAGGACCGCCGCTGCGGCGCTAGGCCGGATCGAGGCGCGGGCGAAAGGCCGTCTCGGTGCTTATGTCTACGACCCTGCGCGCGATCGCGGTTTCGGCTGGCGCGACGAAGAGCGCTTCGCCCATTGCAGTTCGTTCAAGCTCTCGCTGGCGGCGATGATGCTGGCCAAGGGGCAGCGCGGCGAGATCGATCTGGACGAGGTGTTGCACTGGTCGAAGGCCGATCTGCTGTCGCACAGTCCTATCACCGCGGAGCACGTGGCGAACGGCCTTCCGGTGCGCGACCTGGCCCATGCGACCCTGGTGACCAGCGACAATGCCGCCGCCAACGTGCTGCTGGACAAGTTCGGCGGACCGGCGGAACTGACCCGTTTCTGGCGCGGGCTGGGCGACAGCGTGAGCCGTCTCGACCGTCTTGAGCCCGAACTCAACACGGTTCCGGCGGGTACGGAGCTGGATACGACGACTCCGGCGGCGATGGCGCGCACCGTGGCGAAACTCGTGCTGGGCGACACGTTGGACCCGCAGAACCGACAGACGCTGAAAGACTGGATGATCGAAGTCGAGACCGGCCGGGACCGCCTTCGCGCCGGGTTCCCGGCAGGATGGATCGCGGGAGACAAGACCGGAACCGGTATCGGCAAGGCGCGGCATACTTATGTCGATCTGGCCTTCGGCGGTCCTGCGGGGCGAAAGCCGCTGTTCGTCGCCGCCTATTTCGAGCCTGGGCACCTCGTCGAGCCGATGGACCCGGCTGCGCTTACGGCCTTGGCCGATGTCGGGCGCGTGGCAGCGTCGATGGGTTTCGGAGAGGCCGCATAATAGCGGATAGGGCCATATAGGGAGTGTTGCGATGCGGGGCGAACCCCGCTAGCAGCGGCGTCATTCGCAAGGACCCGGTGAAATTCCGGGTGGCTATTCCGGCCGCCGATCCGCCGGACAACGCATTTCGCAGCGCCCGGAACCAGTGTTCTGACCCTCAGCCGTGCGACTTGACGGCGGCCTGCGATCTTCGCGGACTATCGATACATGACTACAGCCTCCTTCGCCCGCTACCGCGCCGAATGGTTCGAGAACGTCGGCGGCGCCCGCCGCGACATCCTGGCCGGGATGGTCGGCACTTTCGCGCTCATTCCCGAGGTGATCGCCTTTTCCTTCGTGGCCGGTGTCGATCCCGAGGTCGGCCTGTTTGCCTCCTTCGTGATCGGCATCGTCATCGCGTTCGCGGGCGGGCGTCCGGCGATGATCTCGGGCGCGGCGGGTTCGGTCGCGCTGGTGGTGGGGGCGCTCGTCCATGCCCATGGTCTGCAATACCTGCTGGCGGCGACCGTGCTGGGCGGCGCGCTCCAGATCCTGTTCGGCCTGCTGCGGCTCGACGTGCTGCTGCGCTTCGTCTCGCGCTCGGTCCGCACCGGTTTCGTCAACGCGCTGGCGATCCTGATCTTCTCGGCGCAGGTCCCGCAGATGCTGGGCGTGACCTGGCACACTTATGCGCTGATCGCGCTGGGGCTGGCGATCATCTACCTCGTGCCGCGCGTGAGCCGGGCGATCCCCTCGCCGCTGATTTGCATCGTCGTGCTGACGGCGGTGAGCATGGCCTTCCCGATGCCCGTTCATACCGTGTCCGACCTCGGCAGGCTGCCTGCCTCGCTGCCTGTCTTCACCTGGCCGCAGGTCCCGCTGGACTGGCAGACCCTGCGCGTGATCGCGCCCTATTCGCTGGCAATCGCGGCAGTGGGCCTGCTGGAATCGATGATGACCGCCAGCGTCGTCGACGACCTGACCGAGACGACCAGCTCCAAGGCGCGCGAATGCACCGGTCTCGGCCTTGCCAACATGGCGGCGGGGCTGTTCGGCGGCATCGCCGGTTGCGGCATGATCGGCCAGACGGTCGGCAATGTGCGCTATGGCGGACGCGGACGGCTCTCGACGCTGGTGGCGGGGGTGTTCCTGCTGGTGGTTCTCGTGCCACTGCGCCCGTGGGTGGAGCAGGTGCCGGTGGCCGCGCTGGTGGCGATCATGATCATGGTCTCGGTCAGCACGTTCTCGTGGGGATCGCTCGGCGACCTCGTGCGCCATCCCAAGGTCTCGGGCGCGGTCATGCTGGCCACCGTCGCGGTGACGGTGACGACGCAGGACCTCTCGGCAGGGGTCATGGTGGGCGTGCTGCTGAGCGGGGTGTTCTTCGCCTTCAAGGTCACGCGGATGATGGACGTCGCCGTCAGCTACGACGCCGCGGCCGATACTTGCACCTACACGGTCTCCGGCCAGATCTTCTTCGCCAGCGCGGACATCTTCGCCGACCGCTTCGACTTGCGCGATACGGCCCGGCAGGTGCGGATTGACCTGACCGCCGCGCATCTCTGGGATGTGACGGCGGTGGGCGCGCTGGAAACCGTGGTCGACAAGCTGCGGCGCCATGGCATCGAGGTCGAGATCGCCGGGCTGAACGAGGCGAGCGCGATCCTCGTCGACCGCCATGCGCCGCTCGTCCGCGCACCCGCTCCCGCTCCCGCTCCCGCTCCCGCTCCCGTCTGACTTAGCGCCCTTGCAGGATACGGGCGGCGTCGGCGAGGCTGCCCGGAAGGCCGACGATGTCGAAGGCGGTGATGGCCAGCGCCGTCACCCAGCCCAGCACGAGCAGGACCCTCGGCGAGGACCACCCTTGCGTGAAGCGCCGCGCGGTCATGAAGTGGAGCAGCGGGAACATCGCGAAGGGTAGCTGCATCGCCAGCACCACCTGGCTCAGCACGAGCAGGTCGTTCACGCTGCCGTCGCCGCGCAGGCCGATCACCAGCACCGCCGGGACGATCGCCATGGCGCGGGTGACGATCCGGCGCTTCCACGGCGCGACCTTCCAGTGCATGAAGCCTTCCATCACCACCTGACCGGCGATGGTGCCGGTGATCGTGCTCGACTGGCCCGAGGCGAGCAGGGCCACCGCGAAGATCACGCTGGCGAGCGCCGAGCCCATGGCCGGGGCGAACGTCAGGTAGGCGACGTGGATCCAGTCGGTATCGTCGCCCAGCAGGTAATGGCGGCCGTCCAGCACCAAGTCGCTGCGGCCGTGAAAGACGACAGCGGCGAGCACAAGGATCGCCGCGTTCACGAAGAACGCCAGGGTGAGCGACACGCCGGTATCGACCGCGTTGCAGTGGAGCGCCACTTTGCGGGATTCCGTGTCGTCCCGATCGGCGCGGTCCTGGACCAGCGCAGAGTGGAGGTAGAGGTTGTGCGGCATCACCGTGGCGCCGATGATGCCGACGGCCAGGCTCGCCATGCCCGCCGACGCCAGCGCGGGGTGGATCATCGCGGAGCCGATCTCCTGGAAATCCGGCCTCGTGCTCGGCAGGACGAACAGTTCGACGAAGAACGAACCGGCGATCGTCAGCACCAGCACCAGCACGACGCGCTCAATCGTGCGCATGCCGTGATGCTGGAGCAGGAGCAGCAGGAACACGTCCCCCGCCGTCATGACGACCGCCCAGAACACCGGCACGCCGAACAGCAGGTTTATGGCGACGGCGGAGCCGAGCACTTCGGCAAGGTCGCAGGCACCGATGGCAATCTCGCAGACGATCCACAGCGGCAGGCGGCACCAGGGCGGATACCAGTCGCGGCAGGCTTCGGCGAGGTTCTTGCCGGTGACGATGCCGAGCCGGGCGGCCAGCAGTTGCAGCACGATGGCCATGGCGCTGGCCAGCGCCACGACCCAGAGCAGCCCATAGCGATACATCGCTCCGGCCTGAAGGTCGGTGCCCCAGTTTCCGGGGTCCATGTAGCCCACGCTGACCAGCAGCGCCGGTCCCAGGTAGGCGCGGTAGTGCCGAAGTCCGGGTCGCGCGCGCTGCGGCGGCCGGGTCGAGGGCGCACCCCGGAATTCGAGAACGGAAAGCTTCACGGCAGGATCCCCGGACGGTCTGGGTTGCGGCGGGAAGGGGCAATTGTTCCGGAGGACGCCCGCAGGCGATACTCATATGATGGTATGGACCCGGCTGGGCTTTCGACCCCTGCCCGGCAAACCCATGGATACTGCACAAGCGGACGCCGCATTCCCCACGTCAGGGCGACGAGGAGGAAGTGCCAGACATGCCGTTCATCACCCATGACGCCCCGGCGCAGGATCGCCCGTCGCGCGGCTCGGCCAATATGTCGATCGTCTTGCTGGGGCTTGCCGCCGACACGATGATCGCGCTGCTCAAGTTCGCCGCCGCGCGCGAGAGCGGCGGGACGGCGCTGTTCACCGAAGGCGTGCACAGTCTGCTGGACGTGCTGACCGAAGTGATCCTGCTTTACGGTCTGGCATCGGCGCGCCGCCCCTCCGACCGCAACTTCCAGCTCGGCTATGGTCGCTCCGCCTTCTTCTGGAACCTGATCGCGGCGATGCTGATCCTGTCGCTCGGCGCGGGCTTCGCCTTTCGCGAGGGCTGGCGGCAATATGTGTCGCCCGATCCGCTCGGCCCGACCACGGCGAGCTATGTGGTGCTGCTCGTGTCCTTCCTGATCGACGGGACGTTCGCCTTGTTCACCTGCCGCAAGATCGTGCGGGAATCGAGCGAGCACAGCCTCCTGCACTATCTGCGCAAGTCGCGGGACGGGGCCACGCTGACGGTGCTGTTCACCAGCTTCGCGTCGCTTGCGGGGATCGTCATCGCGGCGCTGGGCATGGTCATCGCCACGCGCCTGTCCTTTCCCGCGGCGGACGGCGCGGCATCGCTGGTCATAGCCCTGATGATGGCCGCGACCGCGCTGCTTCTGGCCAACGAGAGCCGCAGCCTCATCATCGGCGCCTCCGCCTCGCCGGAGATCGAGAACCAGATCCTCGGTCTGGCCGGCAGCGTTCCCGAAGTGGCAAATGCCAACGGCACGATTTCCGTCCGCACCGGCCCGGACCGTCTGCTGGTCTCGATCAGCATCGCCTTTCGCCCGGAATGCACGACGGCAGACATCGAACGCGCGGTCGTCCGGATCGAGGAGCAGGTCAAGCACGGGTGCCCGCAAGTCGCCCTGCTGCTCATCAAGCCGCAGAGCGTCGAGACGTACCGCAGCGTCCGGTCCAGACGCGGTTGGTAGCGTTGACGCCCCCGACCCAGGGCTAAACCTTGGCATAGCTAGGCTGCGGAGGCCCCATCGGCGAAAACGGGGACGAGGCGAGCGCAGAGGCGCGGGGCTTTCCGAACAGGACTGGGAGCGCGCAAGCGATGATCCACGGCGGCTACACATTTTCGGATGAAGAGAAGCCGCTGTTTCCCGGCGCGCCCTATTCGCCGCGCCTCGCGCCGAGGACCCGCGTCTTCTACGCGCTGACGGCCTTCGTCATGGCGATTGCCAGCGGTCTTGCCAACGGCATCGTCACGTCGAACATCGCGAACATCGCCGGGAACATGGGGCTATACGTCGCCGAGGCGAATATCCTGCTCGGCGTCTATGTCGCCTTCAATGCGGCGGCGAACCTGCTGCTGGTCAAGGCGCGCATGCAGTTCGGCATCCCCGCGACCATGCGCGTGGTGCTCGGGTCGCTGATCCTGGCCGAAGCGATCGCGATCGGCTTCCCCTCGTTCGGCACCGCGCTGCTGGCGCGGGCGGTGAGCGGCATCGCTAACGGCGGACTGACGACGCTCGGCCTCTACAGCCTATTTCAGGTCTTTCCGCTGAAGCACCGGCCGACCGCCGCGATCATCGGGTTCAGCCTGCCCCAGCTTGCCATTCCGCTGGCGCGGATGGTCTCCATCGATGCCGTCGGTTTCGACGACTGGCTGGGTTTCCACCTGATCGAACTCGCCTCGGTGCTGACGGCGCTGGCGATGCTCAATCTTCTACCCTTGCCGCCGACCGATTGCACCAAGGCGTTCGAACCGCTCGATGCCGTGACCATCGTGATGACGATCGTCGGCATGCTGGCGGGATGCACGGCCCTGGCGCTCGGGCGGTTCTACTGGTGGACCGAGGCGCCGTGGATCGGCTGGGCGCTGGCCGCCGCGCTGCTGCTGGGCGGCGCGGTGTTCTGGCTGGAGCTTCGCCGGAAGCGCCCGCTGCTGCAGATCCGCTGGTACGGCACCGGCGACATCCTGCTTTTCACGCTGATCGCCGTGGTGATCCGCGTTGCCCTGACCGAGCAGACTTATGCCGCGGTCGGCCTCCTCTCGATGGGCGGGCTGACCAACGACCAGCTCCACGGCCTGTTCGCGGCGGTCTTCGCGGCCATGGCGGTAGGGATCGTCACCGCGGCGCTGGTCTCGCGGCCCGAGCGTCTGCTGGCGATGATGATGTGCTCGGCCCTGGTGATCGCCTTCGCCGCCTGGCTGGACACCCATTCGACCAGCGATACGCGGGCGACGCAGCTCTATGTCAGCCAGTCACTGCTCGGCTTCGGCACGACGCTGTTTATCGGACCCGCGCTGCTCTACGGCCTTGCCCGTGTCATCCAGCGCGGCCCGACCCACCTCGTCAGCTTCGTGGTGCTGTTCAGCACGACACAGAACGTCGGCGGGCTCGGCGGCGCGGCGCTGCTCGCCTCGATCCAGACCGTGCGCCAGCGCGTCCATGCCGAAGCCATCGCCGACAGTCTCTCGCTCGGCGACCCGGCGGTGCTTCAGCGCCTCGGCGCTACGGCCGCGCGGCTCGGGCCTTATATCGGCGATCCCGCGGCCACGACCGCGCAGGCGAGCGCGCAGCTCGGCCAAGTCTTGCAGGCACAGGCGGCGGTGCTGGCGTTCAACGACACGTTCTGGGTGGTTGCGCTGCTGGCGCTGGCGCTCGCGGCCTTCCTCGCAATCGTCATTCTTTCAGGTGAGGTCGGCCGTCTGCGCGCGCGCATGCCGACAGGGGCAACGACATGACCGAAAACACGCCGCCCGCCGTTCCGGCCCCGACTTCCGAAGCCGACGTCTGGCACCCGCCCAAGGCCCGGCCCTGGGTTACGGCGCTGTGCATCCTTGCCCTGCTGCTTGCCGTCGCGGCGATCCTCCAGGTCTGGGGCATCGGGCCTTTCGCCGGCCATATCGAGAAGACCGAGAACGCGCTCGTGCGCGGCCGGACGACAGTGATCGCGCCGCAAGTCAGCGGCTATGTCGCCAAAGTCATGGTGCGGGACTACGAGGAGGTCGCGGCGGGCCAGCTTCTCGCCCTGATCGACGACAGCATCTATCGCGCCAAAGTCGCGCAGGCGCAGGCCAATCTCGACGTGCAGATCGCCGGACTGGCCAACAGTCGGCAGGCCCGTTCAGCGCGCACAGCCGCCATCACCGGGCAGGATGCGGCGGCGAGCGATGCCGTCGCCCAGCTGCTGAAGGCGCGCGCGGACATGGCCCGCGCCGCCGATCTCGTGGCCGACGGATCGATCTCGAAGCGCGAGCGCGATGCGGCGGCGGCGGCGCTGGCGCAGGCGGAAGCGGGCGTGCAGCGCGCGACGGCCAATACCCATATCGCGCAGGAAGACCTCAGGACCGTCGATGTCGCGCGCGGCGGCTTGCAGGCTCAGGTCGAAGTGGCCCGCTCGGCGCTGCGGCTGGCGCAGATCGATCTCCTGCACACGGTGATCCGCGCGCCGGAGGCCGGGCAACTGGGCGAAGTCCATGTCCGGCGCGGGCAGTTCGTTACCAACGGCAATGCCCTGATGGAACTGGTGCCGCCCGACCGCTATGTGATCGCGCAGTACAAGGAAGCCCAGACCAGCCGCATGCGCGTGGGCCAGCCGGTCCGCTTCTCCGTCGATGCGCTCGACGGGGAGACCCTGCACGGACACATTTCCCGGATCGCCCCGGCCTCGGGCTGGGAGTTCGCGGTGCTCAAGCCGGACAATGCGACGGGCAACTTCGTCAAGGTGCCGCAGCGGATCGGCATCCTGATCGCGATCGATAAGGGCCAACCGAGCGCCGTGCGCCTGCGTCCCGGCATGTCGGTGGAAACCCGCGTCGATACGGCAGGCGGGCGATGAGGCGCGGCGCTGCATCGCTGCTGGCGCTGCTGGCGCTTCAGGCCTGCGCCGGTCCCTATCGCCCGGCGCCGGGGGATGCGCAGATCGCGCCGCCGCCGCAATGGCGGCAGGAGCAGGGGGCGATCAAGCCGATTTCGGACGGCTGGTGGCGCGCCTTCGGCGATCCCGCGCTCGACCGGCTGGTGGCGCAGGCGCTTGCCGGTAACGACGACCTCAAGATCGCCGCCGCCCGGATCGAGGAAGCGAGGGCGCAGCTGCGCCTGACCGACGCCCGGCGCCTGCCGACGCTCGGTCTGGGGCTCTCCG
>Ga0209050_1000642_pt1 | contig 54188 bp, 53 predicted proteins | sample Araplavi_mTSA_r2_FD_184276 | JGI IMG/M metagenome (GOLD analysis project Ga0209050, IMG submission 184276) | Arabidopsis root microbial communities from North Carolina, USA - plate scrape MF_Cvi_mTSA_r2 (SPAdes) (version 2) | ecosystem: Host-associated > Plants > Roots > Endosphere | place: USA... | reverse complement strand
GAGCACTGGTATTTTGGGAATCAGACATTAGTGCAGACCTTTGATAGAATATGCGATTGTCGGCGGCCCTGACCGGATTTTGTTCGGGTGCCGGCCTGCTTTCGCATCGACCCGCCTTCAAACGTTACTAAACTTATCATGACGAACCCTTCCGTTTTCAGCGCCATCGAGATGGCCCCGCGCGACCCGATCCTCGGCATCACCGAAGCCTTTAATGCAGACACTAACCCAGCGAAAATTAACCTGGGCGTAGGCGTCTATTATGACGACAATGGCAAAGTGCCGCTGCTGAAGTGCGTGGAAAAAGCGGAAGCAATCCTGATCGAGCAGCACGCCCCGCGTACCTACCTGCCGATCGAAGGCCTGGCAGCTTACGACAAGGCTGTGCAAGAGCTGGTATTTGGTGCCGACAGCGCCGTAATTCAAGAGAAACGTGCGGTGACCGTGCAGGCACTGGGCGGTACTGGCGCGCTGAAAATCGGCGCCGACTTCCTGAAGCGCTTCGCCCCGGATTCCGAGGTTTACATCAGCAACCCAAGCTGGGAAAACCACCGCGCGCTGTTCGAAAGCGCCGGCTTCAAAGTCAACAACTACGCTTATTACGACGAGACCACCCATGGCGTGAACTTCGCTGCCATGCTGGCTGCACTGAAAGCCATGCCACGCGGCGCCATCGTCGTGCTGCACGCCTGCTGCCATAACCCAACCGGCGCCGACCTGACCCAGCCACAATGGGATGAAGTGATCGCTGCCGTGGTGGCCGGCGGCCTGGTGCCGTTCCTGGACATGGCTTACCAGGGCTTCGGCGCCGGCATCGCGGAAGATGGCGCCGTGGTGCGCCGCTTCGCCGCCACCGGCGTGGCATTGCTGGTATCGAACTCCTTCTCCAAGTCGTTCTCGCTGTACGGCGAGCGCGTGGGCGCCTTGAGCGTGGTGGCTGCCTCCGCTGAAGAAGCGTCGCGCCTGCTGTCGCAGCTGAAGCGCGTGGTGCGTACCAACTACTCCAACCCACCGGTTCACGGCGGCAAGGTGGTGGCAACTGCACTGGCGACCCCTGAACTGCGCCAGATGTGGGAAGACGAACTGGCCGGCATGCGCGTGCGCATCAAGGAAATGCGTGAAGCTTTCGTGCAGAAGCTGAAGGCCAAGGCGCCAGGCCACGACTTCGACTTCGTGCGCGAGCAGGTCGGCATGTTCTCGTATTCCGGCCTGACCAAGGAGCAGGTGGGCAAGCTGCGTGAACAGTCGATCTACGCGGTGGACACTGGCCGTATCTGCGTCGCCGCGCTGAATTCGAAGAATATTGATGTGGTAGTTGACGCCATCGCCAAGGTCCTTTAATATGCTGCTCTCTGATCGCAACGCGGTCAGAGATTGATCCCTGATAGCTCAGTCGGTAGAGCGACGGACTGTTAATCCGCAGGTCCCTGGTTCGAGTCCAGGTCGGGGAGCCAGAATACAGCAGCATGCCAAGAACCCAGCCCTAACCCGGTTGGGTTTTTGCTTTTCAGGGCCCGTTTATTTGCGCATAGTGGGCCCAGGTAGCGAAGTTGCGGGGGCTGGATGGGGGGAGGGTACGGCCAGGGCAACGTTGCGGCAGGAGGACTGCAGCAATGCAGTTGTAGGCTGAAGCCTTGGCCGGGCTAAGGACGCATTACCCGAGGTTTAATGTGTTCACTCCTGCGACCGAGCAATGATCGCGGGGCGTCAGCTTATTGATATCGAACTCAAAGGTCGAATCCGTGCCGAGGCGAGTCCTTAAATACCCGCTGATCTAATTTTTTCGCGATAAAAATCTTTAGTGAATTGCCAAGGACCTGACAGATACGCTTTGGCGCGAGGCGAGTTCTTTTTTGCGGCAGTCGCATAAAAAATTTCGGCCTCATCGAGCAAATGTTCGTCCTTCGAAATCAAAGCGTATTGCGCTAACGCAGTGGCATATCGGAGGGCTGCTTCGGCATCCCCAAGTTCCGCCTCTTCGCGGAGCCTTTCCATAAAATCCTTCCACTCAGAAGCGGACATTCCTTGGTGATTTTCAGGATGAAGCAAGTGGATGCAAGTCCCAAAGATGATCTTCTCGAACAACTTCGGATCCACTGAATCACCCTTTAGTTCAGCAAAGCCAAGAGTTAGCAGCGGATTCTTCCGACTTTCGACCGGTTTTTCGCCTTCGACGTGGGATATAACAACGCTCTCACCCTCAAAGTCAAAATCCAGTTGTAGGCTGACCTTTCCATTGCGACTTTCAGTCATGGCATCTCCAATATAGCGTCAATTGCAAGGGTGGTCCTTGAAGCATTTTTCATTGCAGGCGAGAGCCTCATCAATTGCTTCCTTTTTACATTGTTCATACTTTTCTGGGTTTGGAGCAACTCCGGTAGGCCCGAACATTGCGTTGCAATAAGGGACACGCGCGGCAAAATTCCGTTCGCATTTCGCCAAACACTCTCGCCTTGCGCCGCCATTATCCCTTGATCCGTCGCTTGGGCCAGTCCTCCTTAGCAGCCCAGATGCCCAGTCAGGCAGTGACCACGTAGGAAGGTAAGGGCTGGGTTTTGTTATCCAAGCCCAGCTAGACGAGGCACTACTTGCTGGCATTCCAGGTTCACCGCCTAACGGGATTCTTCCTGGCGAGTTGACGCCGGGCGGAGGGGGAGGTGGAGGCATGGGGAGAGCCTGAAGCCCATTAGGGTCAACTCGAACCAACGGACTACTACCGACGTAACCATAAGTATTAATGCCTCCCATCAAACCTATGGGATCACTCTCAATGTAGCGTCCTAGCGTTGGATCAAAATCCCTAAAATAGTTGTAGTGTAAGTTGGTTTCGCGGTCATACTGCTGCCCGGGAAATCTTTGGTTGCAGACAAACTTGGCTTGGCCAGCTGGTTGCTCATTAGGTGCATCTTTGCCGAACGGATCGCTATCCCATCGCCAAACTTCGTTCCCGCCGCTGTCGGTAATTGTTCTCGGCGTGTTGAGCTGATCGGTGTGGATAAAGTAAGCCTTTGCACTTCCTGCAGGCAGAGCTACGACGACTTGAACCGGTGTCGATTGCAGTACCGGGTTATTGGGATCAGTCGTGGTCGCCTTCGCCACGATGGGATAGGTTGCCGCAGGAATATCAGGGACGGTCAGGCTAAATGGTGCATCTAATGCAATGCCGAGCGAAGCGCTGCCGTAGAAATACTCAACCTGCGTAATGGTCACAGGGCTTGGATCAGCACTTTGGCTGACGGATAGCATGATTGTTGCTGGCGCTGTTGGATTGGCCGGCGTCGCATTAACGATGATCGATGGCGCCGCTATCGCGAATTGAGAGATCAGTATCGTCGCAGTGAATACTGCTGCGAAGAGCTTGTTGTGCATTTTCTTCCTTTTGCTACCTTGGCACTGGAGCGTGCCTCAGAATATTTTCCACGGGGATATACTGGAATGTAGTATCGAAGAAACTCACCAAAACTCACCCGGCGACAATTAATTGTGGATGGAGCACCGAACTGTTAATCCGCAGGTCCCTGGTTCGAGTCCAGGTCGGGGAGCCAGAATTCAGCTGTATGCCAAAAACCCAACCCCAACCCGGTTGGGTTTTTGCATTTTGGCCTCCGCTGCAGTGCGGGCTGTCGGAAAATTTTACAGTCCAAAATGTAACTTTAATTACTCTCAGGATAAGCACTTGATTTGATTCATTTTTTAGTGATCAATGGAAATTGGCATGCATTTTGCTAGTTTGTCGATTCCAAAAATAATTCTAGGAAAGTTTCAATGAAAGTCCAGAAAGTACTTCGCACTCTTGGTTTCGTAGCTGCATTTGCCATGGCTGGTTTGGCCCAGGCTGGCGTGGTTTCGGTGAACTCGAATGCCAACAGCCTTGTTGGTGGCACCACGCACGATAGTGGGATCACTTTGGCTGAAGGCCAGCACCTGTCTATCTCGGTTGATGCAAACCAGCTGTGGAATTTCTCCGGCGGCGCCTTTGGCTACACCACCAATGCCGACGGCATGCCAGGCTGGAACCTGTCCGTCACGAATCCGGATGGCACCGTTTTTAACGCATTGATTGGCGCACTGGTCGGCCAGATCGGCACCGGTACCGCAGACGCAGGTAACTTCTTCGTCGTTGGCACCGCGTTCGACGGTTTCGCCAACACCAGCGGCAAACTGAACCTGTTCTTCTGGGATACCGATGCATGGAACAATGTCGGCGCAGTAGCCGCTGACGTTCAAGTGCCAGAACCTGCGTCGATGGCATTGTTTGGCCTGGGCCTGCTGGCTCTGGCGCGCACCCGTCGCCGCGCATAATTCCAGGGCGCCTGTTGGCCCTGGCCTGAAAAGCCCAGCCTTGCATGGCTGGGCTTTTTGCATTCGGCTAGAGTTTTTTCAGAATATCTGCGGCGTTCGTATTGCCGGGATCCAGCTCCAGCGCACGCCGATAGGCTGCAATGGCCTTGGCCTTGTCGCCCAGCGCCAGGTACAGTTCTCCCATGGAGTCATGCAGGTTGCCCTCTTGCGGGAAAAGCTCGCTTGCGCGCTGGAGGATCGAAATGCCCGTCATCGCCTGTCCGGCTTCCGCATATTGATAGGCGAGGCGGTTCAGGCTATCGCCATTTTCCGGCTTGTCGCTTTGTGCCAGCAAGGCATCCAAGCGCGCCAGCGCGGCAGCGGCGCCGGCTTGGCGAATTTCCGCAGCCAGTAATTCATTCAAGGATGGCCTGGGAAGTGCAACGGCCTGCCCATATAGCGCGTCGGTGAAATCGCGGCGCATGCGGTATATCTCCGGCCCCTTGTTGCCATTGCCTTCGTTGAGGAAGATGACGACCAGCTTGCCGTCTTCCGGATAGCGCGTGACCAGCGTTCGGAAACCGTTGGCATTGCCGCCATGCTCATGCACCAGGCGCGGCTTGCCGGCTATGTTGCGCGTGCCGACCAGCCAGCCGTAGCCGTAACCGAGGTCGCCCCAAACATCATCCTTGATGTAGGCAGTGAACATCTGGCGCTTAGATTCGGGCTTGAGCAGTGCATTGCCGGCCAGGGCGCGATCGAGCTTGAAGAAGTCGCCGGTAGTGCTGGCGACACCGCCGCCGGCGCCGACGTTGGGAATCCAGAGCGGATCGGCGGGGCGGTATTCGCCAAGCGCACGCACGTAGCCGGATGCCTTGCGCGGGACGATGCGTTCCGGCGCGTCATATGCGGTGCGCTGCATGGCTGCCGGGCGCAGGATCATGCTGTCCAGTGCTTCGCTGTATGTTTTGCCGGTCTGCTTTTCGATGACCCAGCCGAGCAGGGTGTAATTGGAACTGCTGTAGTGGCCCTGGCTGCCTGGTTCGAACTCCAGTGGGCGGTTCATGATGGCGAGGAAATCGGCCTTGGGAACTTTTTCGCCAAGGCGGTTAGCCCAGAACCCCGGGTAATTCGCGTAGTCGACGATGCCCGAAGTGTGGTTCAGCAAATGATGCAGCGTGACGCGCTTGCCGATCTCGGGGCTTAGTTCTGGTACATATTTTCCGATCGGGTCTTCCAGCCGCAGCTTGCCTTGCTCGGCCAGTTGCATGACCAGGGTGGCGGTGAATTGCTTGGTCAGCGACGCGACGCGGAAGGCGGTATCCGTCGTGTGCGGGATTTGCCATTCACGATTGGCCAGCCCGAAGGCGCGGTGGTAAACCACTTTGCCATGGTCGGCGACCAGTACCGATCCATCCAACTGTCCCAGGGCGTGATAGCGCCTGGCGAGGCGGTCGATATCGGTGGCGCGGTCGGCTTTGGCGGGCAGGGCAGCCAGCAGGAGCAAGGTGATCAGCATTCTTTTCATGGCGCAACGATAGCATACTGCCAAGTTTATTTTCTTTTGATTATTGGTCGGACCAAAAGTTAATGCGGTAAGTCCGATTGTTGTATTTTGGTCTGGCCAATTGACGCGCTATTGGAATAAATGCATCCTGTGCGCTCCTCAAACCAGAAAGCAAAGGAGACAAGCGCATGAAAGTTAAACAGCTCAAGGTAGTCTTCCTGGCGGCCGCAGTCGCGGCAGCCACGTCTGCAGTTGCTGGACCGATCGGATATGGTGCCGCCACCACGGGCGGTGGAAGCAAGACGCCGGTCAATGTGGCCACGCTGGCCGATGCCCAGGCGAAGATCAACGCCTACACCGATAATTCGGGCCTGGTCCTGAGGTACACCGGCAAGTTCGATTACAACACCATCACCGACGTGTGCGCCCAGTGGCAAAAGCCGGCGCAGACGCTGGAGATCAAGAACAAGAGCAATATCACCATCCTCGGCGCCAGCGATTCGAGCGCCAACTTCGGCATTCACATTGCCGGCAATGCGCACAACGTCATCGTGCAGAACATGATGATCGGCCTGCTGCAGGGCGGGGAGGCGGCCGATTCGATTTCGATCGAAGGCATGTCCTCAGGCCAGCCAAGCAATATCTGGATCGACCACAACACCATCTTCGCCTCGCTCACTTCCTGCCCTGGCGCAGGTGATGCGTCGTTCGATGGCGGCATCGACATGAAGAAGGGCGCCCACCACATTACGGTGTCGTACAACCACGTGTACAACTACCAGAAGGTCGCCCTGAACGGCTACAGCGACAGCGATACGGCCAACGCCAATGCCCGCACCACTTACCACAACAACCGCTTCGAGCACGTCAAGTCGCGGCTGCCGCTGCAGCGTTATGGCATGTCGCACATCTTCAACAATTACTTCAATGACGTGCAGACGTCCGGCATCAATGTGCGCATGGATGGCATTTCGCTGATCGAAGCGAATTATTTCGAGAACGTGAAGAACCCGGTCACTTCGCGCGACAGCAGCCGTATCGGTTACTGGGAGCTGCGCAACAACTATGTAGGCAGCGGTATTACCTGGGATACGCCGAGCGGCGCGGTCAACGCCACCAATTGGGGCAGCACCCAGTCGTATGGCCCGACCGGCTATTCCTACACGCCGATCGCCGGGGCCAACGTGAAGGCCAAGGCGATTGCCACGGCAGGAGCGCGAACCAACCTGGCCCAGTAATTCAGGTGCCGCCGCGTTTGCGGCGGCAATTTTTTGCTTTTAATGTGGAATCAGTTATTCTTCAAGTTATCCATTAGATTTAATCCGGAGCATTTGAAGAATGATTACAAAAGAAGAACGGGTGGTGTACGGCACGGAAGACCTGCTGACCACCCTGTGCTCGTCGGTTACCCGCGTGCTGAACGTGGCGTCGCAAAGCCGGATTACTTACTCGGCCATGGTGCAGCGCATCACCAAGGTCGGCCTGAAACCTGATATCGGCTGCTTCGTGCTGTTCGATGGCGGTTTTACCGGCCTGGTGGTGCTGAATTTCTCGGCCGAGGCGGCAATGGAAATTTATGAGCGTTACATGCTCAGCATGGGCATGCCGAAATCCGAGCTGGCCAGCTCCTTTACGTCGGACGAAGTAGCGAACATCATGGGCGAGCTGATGAACCAGATCGTCGGCGACTTTACCGGCAAGGTGCGCAGCGAACTGCATACCAACATCACCCAGAACCAGCCGAAGATGCTGGTGCTGAACAAGCAGGTGACGCTGAGCGTGGATACGCCGCTGGATCGTCCGGAAATGCGCCGCGTTTCCTTCTTCACCGAGCGTAACAACATCTTCTACCTCGAGCTGGCGATCGACCGGACCGAGTTTATTAAATTGCATGACTTCGAGAAAACCGAAGTCGAAGACCCGGATGCGCTGCTGGAACGCGAACAGGCTGCCAAGGCGGCCGCAGCCGCGCCAGCCCAGGCGATCTCTTCGGACGATGCCGACGAACTTTTGAAGTCCCTCGGCATGTGATCTAAAATAGGCTTTGCAAAAGCCGGAACGGCAGTTATAATATTGCCTCTTTTCCCTGATAGCTCAGTCGGTAGAGCGACGGACTGTTAATCCGCAGGTCCCTGGTTCGAGTCCAGGTCGGGGAGCCAGAATACTGAAAAGCCCAGCCTTCACCGGTTGGGCTTTTTTCGTTCCGGCGTTCTGGGCGCCGTTTAGTGCCCGTAGCTAACCACCCGCGCCAGCTTCCAGCCATCTGCTGTGCGTTTCCAGATTTGCAGGAATTTGAAGGTGCCGCAGTCGTCCTTACCGTGTTCGATGTGGCAGAACGTGTGCTGGCCGGTTTGGATAGCGCCGTAGTTTTTTACAGGGTGGACCTCCATGCTGCCGGGGACCAGCTCCCGCCGCAGTTGCAGGTTGCGGGCGAACAGCTTGCGGGTGGCTTCATAGTTTTGCTCGTAGTTTTGCAAGCCGCCCATGTCATGAAAGAACTCGAGGTCGGTAGAGAATATGGCTTTGACGCCTTCGGCATCCTGGCGGTTGAAGGCGTCAAACAAGACCTTATCCATCGCGGCAATTTCTTTGTACAGGGGCGTTTGCTCTTGCGCGTGCGCTGGAATGGACAGGCTCGGAACAAGAAGTGCGAGAAGTAGGGCTTTCATTACGATCCTTTTCCGGGGGAACGTGAAAACTTAATTCTCTTCAAGGCGTTGTGCTTACGCCAGTGCGATGCGACGAATAGTTGTTTTGAACGGGTTAATGGTCTGCAAACCCAGTTCAATCGTCTGGCTGGCGGTTCATTACCCAAAAAACCGAACTGTTGATCCGCAGGTCCCTGGTTCGAGTCCAGGTCGGAGAGCCAGAACATAGAAAGCCCAGCCTTAACCGCTTGAGCTTTTTCATTCTGCTCTCATTTCTGAGTTCAAATGGCGACAAATTGTTCCGTAAGCCGGGTTTGCGATCGAAAAGTAGCGGCTCATGCGACTGATATTGCAGTTCGTCGCACGAATCGGGTGGGCCTAACCGGATCGCAAGTAGACTCCGGTTCATTGGCAAAAGCCTAACATAATGGAGAGAATATGCGCTTTCGTTTACTCGCCGCGGCTGCGGCCCTGATCCTGACCACTGCCACCCCCGCCGGTGCTGCGGACAAACTCGATGCCGTCCTGGCCAAGGCCATGTCAGGTACAAAGGTCCCCGCTGCCGGCGTGCTGGTGATGCGGAATGGGCAGGTCGAAGACCAGGCTGTCGCTGGCGTGCGCCGCAATGATGGAGCAGATGCCGTCACGCAGGATGATGTGTGGGTGATCGGTTCAACCGGCAAAGTGATGACGGTGGCCATGATTGCGCGCCTGGTCGAACGGGGCTCACTGTCCTGGGATTCGTCACTGGATCAAATGCTGCCCGAGCTTGCCAAGTCCATGCGCCCGGAATATCGCCAAGTCACGTTGATCGACCTCTTGTCGCACCGGGCAGGTCTGCCGCGTGACCTGCGCAATACCAAGGTGCTCAACACCTACTACAAAGACACGCGCCCATTGACGCAGCAGCGGCTGGCCTACATCACAACCGCACTCAAGGAGAAGCCAGCCCAGAAACCGCGTTCGGCCTTTAGTTACAGTAACACCGGCTTCCTGATCGCGGCAGCCATTGCCGAACGCGCCAGCGGAAAAACTTACGACGAACTGATGCAGGCTGAAGTCTTCGGGCCGCTAGCCATGACCACAGCCGGCAGCGGTGCGACCCATGACGGCCAGATCCGCGGCCACAGCAGAGGCAAGCCGAAACTGGCGGTCAAAGTGGAAGCCGATGGCGTGCCTGCCATGTACGCGCCAGCCGGATTCCTGCACATGAGCCTGCCCGACTGGGCGCGTTTCAGTCTCGACCAATTGGCTGGCGCCAAAGGAAAAGGCAAGCTGTTGCAGCCTGCCAGCTATAAACTGATGCAAACGGCGCAGCCGGGTAGTGGTGCCGGCCTGGACTGGGGCGTGCAACCGTCTATCGCCGGGCGCAAGGGGCCGGCACTGGTGCATCAGGGTTCGGATGGTAACTGGCTTGCAGTAGTCGTCCTGTTCCCTGAACAGGACAGCGGCGTGCTCGCGGTGGCCAATGCATTCGAAGACATGGGCGCTGATGCGGTCATCAATGGGATGCTGGGCGCCTTGTTCCCGGCGCTGGCTCCAGCCAAATAACACTCTGGATCGATTCGCGATTTCCCGCTGAAGTATTATTCACGGTTTTCGCTGAAAATCCAGCAGCCCAGCCTCAACTGGCTGGGCGTTTTGCACTTGTTCAAATTCTCGTGAGCGTCCAGTATGGAAATCAACGACCAGCGTTACCTGGTACAACAGAACAAAATCAACGATCCGGATAAGCCACCAGTCTTCGCCAGGGTCATGCGGAGCAAGGAGGGCGTGTTCGAAGGCGTTTCCTTTATCAAGAATAAGGAAAAGGCGACCGTGATGACCATGGCCCAAGCGCGAGAAGCGATGGCATGGGCTGCGAAGAAGAAGTCGGCGGCTCACGAATACGCGACCAAGATCATCTGTGTTGGCCAATAAACGGCGTGACCGATGCCGCTCAGTTATTGGGGCGATGGCCGTATCTGAGAACACGCCGCCAAATAGTTAATGGTTGCCTGATGCGTCGAGTATACTGCCTGTTGGAAGCCCAGCCTTTCGGTTGGGCTTTCTGCTTTGAGTAGGAGAATGACATGGCAAAAAAGAAGGAAGAACTCGATCCGGAAACCCTGGAACTGATCCAGTGGTGTATCGAGGTGGAAGGTTACCTGGTCAAGGGCGGCGCCACGGTGGAACAGGCCCAGGACCATATCGAAGAACAGATCGAATGGTTCACGGACCTGTTCTACACCTACAAGTGTTCGCCGGATTGGTGTACTGCACAAGTCTAGCGAAAATGGACATCTCAACTGTGTGTGTTTACTCGCGGAATTGCCCCACTCTAACTGAACCTCCTTCTACTTCCTGGCAAACGCGGTCACGCGGTCATATAATCCCCCGTTGCCCAACTCTTTGAGCTCCAGATTGTGCTGCTTTAGATTGGGCCGCTGCTTTGGTCTGGTTGCTTCCACTTTCAGCCAGCTCGATAGCAGCACCGAATACTTATCCAGGCCTTTGATCACCGCTCTGCAAGGGACGGCTCCGTGGTTTCCGAGCGCAGGTACGGTTTGCCAAGCTATGCGCCCTGTACAAAACGGCGATAAGGTTTCGGGTGAGCGTCCTCGGACGGGAAAGGCGAAGCCTGCGCGCTCCAGAAATTACAACAGAGGCTAAAAGTGACGAGGGCTTATCGGAGTATGTACCGAGCCACAAAAGCAAAAAGCGAAGTCTTAGTCGCTCGACTGTCGATTGGATCCGGCGTCCTGAGTAATCTGTTCTTCGACACGTCGAATCATCTCCGATGGGGATACCTCAAGTGCCGCTGCCAGACGAAACAAAATGCGGATAGTGGGTTGATTGATGCCGCGCTCGATCAGACTTACAAAATTCCTCTCAATCTCGGCAGTGAGGGCGAGTTGTTCCTGCGTCAAGCCGACTGTCTTTCGTACGTCCCGAAGTACCTTACCAAAAGAAACCGCTGGATCCACTCATGCTCCCAATATATTGGGAGCAATCCTCTACTGCGACGCAACTGAAGTCTTCATAATATATTAGTAATTCACCCTCCATGCGTGTGAGTATCGGCATTTTCTACAGTAGATAGTTTCCATTGATGCAATAAAATAGGGCGCAGCGCGTGTGTCCGCCATCAATGGTGCTGAGATCCAGCGTTTTTGGGGCCGTGAGGGGGACAGGAAATGGTCTTTTTTACCAATATATTAGTAGTTGACCCGCTACGCATGGTAAGTTCACACTATATTAGTAATTGACCCACCGCGACCCTTGGAGTAAACCACTCCCGGGATCGGTCTCGTCGGATAACCTTTGATTCGGACCCATGAAGACCACCACTTCTCTGTTGACGCATACATGCACTTGGTCAGATTTAGCGGCTGCGTCCTGATGACGATTAGTTGATGGCATCAGTACGAATTTGTGCCAGGAGGGAGAAGTTACGATGTCTTCGCTTCTGATTTGCGGCGACCCGCACGGTCAATTTCAACCAATTCTTGATCGACTCGCGATGGATGACGTAGATGGCGTAATCCTTTTGGGGGATCTCGAACTCAACGCTCCGCTTCAGCAAGTGTTCAAAGATGTCATAGAGCGGGTCGCGATCTATTGGGTTCCTGGCAACCACGACACCGATTCCGAAAGGGTCTACGATCACCTTTTTGGCAGTGAACTTTCGCAAGGAAATTTGCACGGAAAAGTGACCACAATAGGTAAGGTAAGGGTAGCGGGCCTAGGCGGCGTGTTTCGCGGCAGGGTATGGGATGGATTTTCCAATCCGGTGTATGCAAGTCCCTCCGATTTCGTAGCCCATTGCGGCAAGGGTAATCTGTGGCGGGGAGGACTCCCACTGCGACACAGATCGACGATCTTCCCTTCGGATATTGCTGCACTGCGTGGATGCAAGGCTGACGTATTGGTGACGCATGAAGCCCCCTCTCATCATCCGCTTGGTAATGTAGCTCTGACAGAGGTGGCGTCAGAATTGGGAGCCAGTTGCGCCTTTCATGGCCATCATCACGAACGGCGAGAGTATCCTGGTGGGGTCTGGTATGGCGTAGGGGCGGCGGACATTCTGAGGCTTGAGATCGACGAGGAAACATCACATGTCAGCGTACATTGGGACTAGTACTGGCAAGGCTTTGGGTGGTGATGCTTCGTACGGTTTCGGCGCTAAATGACTGCCGGTTCTCCTGACTACAGCGAAGCATTTCGGAATCTCAGAAATTGAGATGTGAATAGACTTCCAGAAGATCAAATTTCTGAAGCTCCGAAACGCGGAGATATTAAGAGCGTGACACTAAAAACAGTGCAAGTAATTCGTCGGTTGTATGTCATCGGCGAACACCTGCGCGCCCGCCGGAAGCGGCAATGCTTGCGTATTGATGACGCGGCCGCATTGGTTGGCGTGTCAGTAGATTTGCTTTCGCGCCTCGAAAATGGAGCGGGTGGCATCCGGACCGACAAACTGTTCGCGATATTGGATGGATTGGCATTGATCATTGCGCCGAAAGATTATGAGCCTATATGGCGACTCCCGAAGAATAGTCTCATTGACCAGGTCCATCTGTAGCGATGGGTCAATCACTAATAGAGGCACGCTGCTGTGCATGATCATCACGCAGGCGATCATATTCAAAAGGAGGGGGCATGTGGGGATCCGAGATTGGTGCCGCACTGCTCGTGCGTCGGACCACGCTGGGGCTAACACAAGGTCAACTTGCCCTCTTTGCCGGGGTGCCGGCAATCGAAATAGTAAAGATTGAAAGCGGAGCCTTGGCCGACATCTCCTATGGGATCGTGGAACGAGTTGTGAACCAGGTGGGATTAAGATTCCAACTGGCTCAGGCCCCCGACTGCTCGGGCACATTGGAGATCGTTGCCAGGACAGTGAGTACAAGTTACAAGCTAGCCCTCTCGCCGCAGACCTTACTTACCATCCTGACGTCCGGCAAGGTCCCTGCAGAATTTCAACCGCATATTCTGACTTTGCTGGACGAAATACCTTTGCCGTTGGTGCTGTGTGCGCTTGAAGATGCTGGCTGTCGATCGAGTTTACCGATGCGCGACTTGCTTTGTAATATGTCGATGTGGGCCAGAACGCTAGGGGCGTCGCGAAAGGGCTGGCAGGAGACACCCTGAGGCCTACTCATGCGCCGAATGAACGGACTTCCGCCCGAAGGAGCTGACACGCCAAATGCCCTCGCTACCAGCGAGCAGACCGCAATACTAGCGAGCAGCCGCCAACTGTCGAAGCGATTTCAGCCCACACCCTGTAGCTCACGAACACCGACTATAGCCTGCTAGTTGCAACTACAGCTTATAGCCTGTAAATTTCGAATACAGTCTATAGGCTGTAAATTACGAGTACAGTTCAGAGCCTATTGATTGCGACTACAGCTCATGACCTGTGAATGTCAAATGCAGCCCAGTAGCTGTGTATCGAAAATACAGATTTTAAGCGGCGTCGTTAAGGCGTGAAAGTCAAACCGCATGACAGCCCCGCAGCCCTTGCCGATCAATAATGTACTGAACCGACAAATGATGACGCCTGAACCGAGTACGCCGTCCAAGCGCGATTTAGCACTGCGCTTTCGTATCCAAACCCTTCAACAGCTTAAGCCAATCTTGCAGAGCTTCCGAAAGTACGCCGGCATGACGCAATCAGAGTTAGCCAACAAGCTCGGAATCACGCAACAAAGCTATGCCCAACTCGAGGCGTATCCAGAGCGCGCCTCGGTTGAGCGACTGTTCGTGGTCCTGGCGATTTTGGGTGTTGAACTCTACTTAGATGGCGGCAACATGTCTGCTCCGCTAGCGATAGGCCGCACTGGTAGCAAGAAGGCAGTTGCGCCACCGGCTGTAAAGCCGCGTGCCGGCGATACAACCAAGTGGTGAGCGATCGGCAGATGGATCGTCACGTACCCCGCTGCCAATGGTTTCTAAGGTCAGTTGGCCGCTAGACGTCTTAGGAAGAATAGTGTTTTTATGATACTGTGCTTTCCAGATTGTATCATTCGACAGGAAGGGCAGGATGTATTTCAATGAGCTGAATGTTGACGGTTTCCGTGCGTTCACTTGTTGTTGCTAACTAAAGAAGGGGCCGGCGAACACCGTCTAGCTATGTATAGCCATGTATAACCACGTGACGCTATACATCTATATATTTGTCTACATATTCCAAACTGTTGGTAAAAGGGAAGGTGCCTCGATCACGACTAATTGCGTCGGCACGTCCTTTATCGGTTGTGTTCCCCTTACTCTTGGGAGTGCTGCGGCCATCAATTGGCGTCGAACCCATTACTCTGGTGACCATGCCCATTCCAGGCATGACCTATTGTTGTGACACCCCGGAAAGGCCGAATGGTCCACTATCATTGCCGCAATTTCGAACGCAATCGAGCAGGAGCAAGTTATGAGTCTTGCGCCACAGTCCATGGCTGTCCAACAGCAGTCTGTTTGGGCGAACGCTGAGGGGGGCATTCATGGGTACGACAAAACGGAAATTTAGCTCACTTTTTGTGGATGCCGCGTTGAACGAAGCGCTGTCTAAGGCGTTCTTCGAAAAAATCGCTGCGATTCACCGTGATGCAGCAGCTGAAATGATCTCCGCAACTAACATTCACCATTTCTCTCACGGAGGAAGGCATGTTCGCCCCCAGGACGATTCATACTTCGACGGAGGGACACGGAGCATCAGCACGGTGTTGACGCTTGAGTATGAAGATCTGGCTGATAACAATCTATCCGTGATTGCAGAAATGCTGAACTCGATGACGACGTCGGTAGCCGACCAGTTCCAGCGGAATATGTTTGCCGTCGTTGGCGACGCGAGCGAAAAAGTGGGCAACGTGGTTGATGCAAAGATTGAGGGCTCGATGTTTGCAGCACAAAAGCAAATGTGGAAGAAGCTTGAGATCTATGTGGATTCAGATCTTAATCCGAAACTGCCCACCATGTATTGTGGGCCCGACGCGTTTAAAGCCTTTCAAAAATTTATCTCTGAGGCTTCTCAAGAGGAGCTAGATGAATTGGAGACGATTAAGAATCGCAAAATAGAAGAGGCTCGCACCCGAGAACTGGCGCGCCAAGCTCGATTCGTGAAGTATGGAGGCTCGAAATGAGACTAGCTGTCGCCATTGGTTGTAACGTCTACGACTCTGGTGATTACGATATGCTCGGTGCCGCCGAACTAGATGCGAGGAGCATTTTCGGTGCTCTTATAGATGAGTCTCACGGAGGATATTCGCCTGACAAGTCAATCCTTCTCTTGTCTCCAACGCTTGACGAAATACGAAGCGCACTGCGCAGCGCTCTAACGGAGAATGGTTCCCTCGAGACGTTCACGTTCTATTTTGCGGGTCACGGATGTGTACGAAATTGTGGCTTCTATATGCTTGGCCGCGACGCCAAGGACAAATCGCTGGCGTTCACAGGCTTATCACTGTCTGACCTCTTTAGAATGGTCGCCGATGCTAATCCAGGTCAGACCAACATCGTTATTGATGCCTGTGAGGCAGGCGGGCTCATTTCCGATCTGTCGACCATTCTTAAGCCCGAGCTCATGGGCGAGGCGCAGACATTGAGTCTTACCTTGTTGGCGACGGCCGCACGTAACGAGAGCGCCGCTGAAAACGAACTTGGCGGATATGGGACTCAAGTTATCGTCAAATGTCTCCGGGGTGAAGAGTTCGTGCAGGAGCATAGTCCGATGCTCGACCTGATGGATGTAGGGCGACATGTGGCACATCGTCTTAGTGGCAGCGGCCAGACTCCTGTGGTTTGGGGGCTAAACCTGTCTGCGATTTCCCAGTTCGCCCTTAACCATTTCTACAGCAGCGAAGCTTCGTCGTCAGTTCGGGTACTCGTAAAAGAATGGGAAGCGAAATCGGATCGCTCCCTTCAACAACACGCGAAATCCATCTGGGAATTGCATTCTTCGGTTGCCGAGAATTGGGATCCCTCGCAAGCGCGTACTACCTTGCAGACCGTGTATGCTTCCTTAGTTGACGAACCAGCGATGCTGGTAGGGTTTGCTCGGCGCTTGCGAAGTTCTCTCTTAATGCGCGCGGAGAGTGACGCCGATGTTAGTCGCGTCGTGGAGGTGGTCGCAACGATTGCTGTGTCGCTCTTGCAGCATGTGGGCAACTCCGAAGTGGGGAGGCTTGTCGAGGAGCTTCTGTCGGAAGTCGGTCAGTCAATTCTGCAAATGTGCGATCAATTGATATTGGACCTCGAAGAGGACAAGTTTGCACTACTTGAAAAGGATTCTGGTGCTGGAACGCTTTATACTCTGCCGATTCGGTTGACGAAGATTCTCGCTTGGGCCTCCCTGCCTGTTTTAGCATCATGTTTGACGAAGTCAGAATCGGCAGACGTTCTCCGGCGATTTGCGCGAGTGGTGAGCCTCGTTTTAGAGCACTACGAATTGTCCGTCACCACCGTGGCTGAAGAACAAGCAAGTGGCTGGGCATTAGTGTTCGCAGCACTAAAAAAGGCGAAGCTCGTTGAACAGGAAGAGCGAATCCTGTGCATAATTTTTAATCGACTTTTGCGAACCAAAGCTCGAATCCTCAGAAAGGGTGTCCCTGGCCAGGATGTACTCGACTACCTTTTAGCAGTGGACGCAAACGACCTTGGTCGAATTGAGCATGCAATTGATCGCCCCATCGAAACGCTCGCAGTAGTGTTGCGCGCTGCGCACGTGGCAGGTCTTGGTGACATCTTGGATGAAGAGCTGTGGCGTTTGGATGGTTGTAGTTTGATGGTGTTTGTGCCGGACAACTACAGCAATTTCGATGCCCAAGTAATTGACGGTGGCCAGAACTACGAGTGGCAGATCGGGAATCAAATCTTTCGCACAAGCGATTTTGCAAGTTCTTGGCCGGCTATTCCAGAGTCTGAAGGTCCAGTTGAGAGTGCGCTATGCATGATGGCATCCCTATTGTTCCCGGACAGAGTTGCTTGGTTTTGCCTATCTTGAAGGGCCGGTAGCGTAAAGTGCGGCATCCAGTTCTGCTCATTTGCCGCTTGCTGAAGCCCAAGTGAGGAGCAGCTAAGTACATATATCTGAAGAAAACATGTTCGCCTTGTCGGCGATGCTGCCAGACATAGGATTTGACGGGCATCGTTAGCTATTTCAACTCGAATATGCTCGACAGGTCAACAATGCGCGCCCGATGCCCCATGTCTCTCGTGGGGATGTGTTCGTTGCCCCGAGTTAAGGGCAACAACAATTCTTCGGAATTGAAGCCTGCGAAAGCTCCAAGTATCTTTCGTGCGTCAGGGGATGGCTTGAGTTTGCGTCGAGGGAAACCATCACGCGTAAAGTCCTTCTCGCTCCAAGTTGCCACCACTTTATCTTCCAGCATCACCTGCCAGTTCTCCCAATTGCCCTCAGGATCCGTGACGACGAATTGAAATGCCTTGAACTTCACGGCTCTTATATCGATGTTGCCGTTCACCCGTTCATCTCCATCGGACTGCTCGGTCTGCGAAAGTATCGCTGCTGCCAAGAGGGCATCTTCGCGAGTCACGATGCGCAGAATCGCCGTCAACAGCCCGGCATGCTCTGGAAGGAGCAGCGGGAGTTCTGCGCAATCGTGCAAATCGCAGACGCCAGTTAGAACATAAAGCAGCGAGTTTGCAAAAGTGGTCTGCCAGATTCGGTTCATCATGTGTTGAAAACCGAAGCTCTCGGCCGCCCCTTGGTCAACGGTATGCCCGACATAGGTTACTGTACTTCGATTGAAGCGCATATGCAGTACCTCGCTGGCGATCCATGGACGTCGCAAAATATGGAGGAAATGTCGCACATCTTGGTGCTGACTAGGTGTGTCGTATGCTGCGATTGTCGGAATTGTTCTGAAGAGCTCTGTAAATTCAGCAACAGACCGAATAAGCGCAGCACCTGTCTGAGTTTGATCAATCGAGACTTTGTCGATGAACAGATATTCGACGCCCGAAGCGATAGCATGCAAGATCGCAGCGGCCACATTGCGCGACGAATCGTCGCACGGGTTTACATCCCACCGCCAAGACAAAACGGCATGGGTCGGCGACCCATTTTGAGGAATGATGGGCTCAGTAACAGGGAGTGCAGAGAGTCGAAGCGCGCTGTTGCGGTGCGGATTAACCTCTATTGTGCTCACAAGTAATCCCAGCGCACTGATATCGATTGCTCGCATCGCTGAATTCATGGCTTATCGCATCTCTTTGAACTTTGTAGTCAGTCGGCGCCGGGGGGACATAAAAAGCCCGTCAGACGCGACGAATGTGACTTTTCAAAACTCCGCCGCTGAGTATTGGTTCGAATGGTACTTGATTGGCAACTCAATTAACACGTAGTTCCTTTCCAGGTACTCGCCAACGCCAATCTTGCTGAACGTGGCCGATGCCCCACTTAGCCCCACATGCAGATGTCGTGCAATTTCATCAACGTTGGGATGCCGTTCGTCGTTCCAGATTCGATATCGATGTGGCTTTCTACGATCAGTGATGATTTCGACAAAGACGTTGCCGTCAATGACTTTGATATCGAATGATTTGAGCGGACGTTTCATGGAAGAGATCCTGAGATAATATGGTGTTGCATTATAGTAAGTTTGTTTGCGGGAAGACCAAAATGTTCTGCCCAGGTTTAGTAATGCATTGGCGTCATCTGATGGCCTTTAGCGTTGCTTTTCACCGCGTTGGCCTGGGAGGCGGATAGTGAATTGTTATTTCATAAAAATATTGATTGTGGTAAATTTTAGTTGTTGTCTGAAATTCACTATCAGTAGTCAAATCGTCACATGAAAATTTTCATTTCACATCAGCGCGCTGACTCTCAGGCGGCCGCTCTTATTGCAGAACGTCTTCGTCGAGTGCACAACGTTGAATCCTACTTGGACGTTGTCGACCCCTCCATATCCGACACTGGCGAAGCATTGGCGGAACATGTTCGTGATGAGCTAGGCAAATGTACAGAGCTCTTGGCAGTCGTTTCTGAAGCAACCGCTTCGTCTTGGTGGGTGCCTTGGGAGATCGGCGTGGCAACGGAAAAAGAATACGCGTTGGCGACGTACTCGAATGGCCAAGTCAAGCTTCCGGAGTACCTGAAAAAGTGGCCGTATCTGCGATCACACCTTGACTTGGACAAGTATGTTCTCCAGGCCAAAGCTCTCCAGGCTTCGAGAGTTGTGATGGAAAGTCTCTCCACCGTAACCGCAAAAGCAGATGTCAGGCGCGATGCGTTGAGAAACTTTTACAAGAATCTACGTAGCGACCTCGGGCAATAGAATGATACTCGGGTTCGGACTCGCACCTTTTGAATCGCTGTGTATCGGCGATTCAGATAATTTTAGGACCAACAAATGGCAAACAATAAGCGCGTATTTATCAGTTTCGACTACGACAATGACGTCGGTGCGAAGACAATGCTGGCGGGCCAAGCAAAGCTTGCTGATAGTCCTTTCGAGTTCAGAGACGCCTCCATCAAGGAGCACCTGGATGGTGACTGGAAGGCTAAGGTAAAACGTCGAATGGACAACATCGACGTCGTGATTGTGCTTTGCGGCGAGAAGACCGACACCGCCAAAGGCGTGGCGCACGAATTGGAGATCGCTAAGGAGTGTGGCAAAGAGTTCTTTTTCTTGGCGGCATACTCTGACAAGCGATGCGTTTTCCCAAAGGGGACTGCTGTCGGCGATAAACTTTACAACTGGACGTGGCCGAACCTGAAGACCCTGATTGGCGGAGGTCGATAGGCCATGGCGAACGTACATAAGGCGTTGGTGGTAGGGATCAATTACTACGATAAGGGCTCTCCTCTGTTCGGTTGCGTGAATGATGCGATCGCAATGCAGGAGGTACTTTCGACTAACCACGATGAGTCTGCCAATTTTGATGTCGAGCTTCTGCTGGCCGGCGATGCCTCCGAACGCGTCGTCAAAAGGAAACTAAGGGATAAGATCAAAGACTTGTTCTCGGGCGAAAGCGACATCGCACTTTTTTACTTTGCCGGCCACGGATACATCGCTGAAACAGGCGGTTACCTGATCGCGAGTGATTCGGACGATGGTGAGGATGGCATCCCACTTAGCGAGTTGCTCCAGTACGCAGATGGTTCAAAGGCAAAGAACCGAGTGATTATTCTCGATAGTTGCCATAGTGGAATTGCAGGGGCTACGTCTATCAACGAAGCGGTTGCCCAGGTAAAGGAAGGCACCACCATTTTGACGGCATCATCGGCGGAACAGTATGCCGACGAGCACAATGGTTCTGGCGTTTTCACGACGCTCCTGGTCGACGCGTTACAAGGGGCCGCTGCCAACCTGGTTGGTGACGTGTCTCCAGGGGCCGTGTATGCGCATATCGACCAGTCCCTTAGCTCGTGGGAGCAGCGTCCAGTGTTCAAGACTAACATTAAGCGATTCGTTTCGTTGCGTACCGCCGCGTCTCCGTTCACGATTAAGGAGCTAAAGCGGCTCAAGGAGTTCTTCAAAGCCCCAGATGCTGAATTCCAATTGGACCCGTCTTTCGAGCCGCGCGATGAAGGTCGCACTTCGGATATGCCACCGGCAGATGCAGAGAACAACCAGAAGTTCGCCCTTCTGCAGAAATACAATCGAGCTGGTCTAGTGGTACCGGGGGGAGGGGCGCAGCACATGTGGAACGCAGCGATGGAGAGTAAGACGTGCAAGCTGACCATCCTCGGCAAACACTATTTGAGTCTGGCTGTTAAGAACCGGATCTGACCTGCACAAGAACGAATTGCATATCAACTGACAGTGGGCTTCGGTGTCGATGATTTCTGCACGAGCAGCGCATTAACTACAATATCAACTGAACTTATGGAAAGCACGGTCTTTTTCTCTTGGCAGTCTGACAGGTCCGAATCATACGGACGAGAACTAATCGAAGATGCGTTGAGCGCGGCGCTGGCAGCGATTTCGGAACAAGCTGACGTTATAGAGGCTCAGCGGAAGCTAAGCCTTGAAACGGACACAAGTGGTGTTGCAGGTTCGCCACCGATTGTCGACACGATCTTCAAGAAAATCGACGAGGCATCCGTTTTCGTTGCAGACATTACCGCTGTCTGTACGCGTGTTGATGGGCGCCTGGCGCCGAATCCGAATGTCTTGATCGAGTATGGGTGGGCGCTAAAGTCTCGGGGCTATGGCCGCGTCATTTCGGTGATGAACACTGCATATGGCGCTCCTGGTCCTAATACTCTGCCCTTCGATATGCGTCATTTGAGGTTCCCTATCGAGTACCATTGCCCAGACGATGCCGATGCCGACACTGTACGAAAAGCTAGAAACGAGTTGGTAGCCGCCTTTTCTAAATCCGTGCGCTCAATTTTCGAAGCAGAGAAGAAGGCGAAGGAAGATGAGGTCATCCCTACGCCTCCGTTCGAGCTCTCGGTGCCTCGTGATGGGCGCGCTCGTTTCCGTAACGCCGGCCAACCAATTGGTATAGACGCCTCAATAACAAGCCGATTCATGCCCGCTGCACAGTCAGACGTAAAACTCAGACCAGGCCCAGCCTTCTGGCTCAGGATGGCACCAGTGAATTACCAGGAGCGGGAGTGGGACATTACTGAAATTGAACGTGCAGCTCGTGTGAATGGGAGCCTTGTGACGCCGATGGGTGATTTCAGGAGCTTTGGGTATGTAAGAGGAGCCGACGGTTGGGGAGTCTATGCAACGCCGTTTGAAGGCGAAACGGAGACTCGTGCCGTAATTTTCTTCTTTAGAAACGGTGAAGCATGGACCGTCGATACCTATCCTGCACAAGTTTGGCGAGAGAAGGGCCAAGAAAAGCTTCCATTCCCCGAACCATACTTTATTAAAGCAGCCGGCGGCATGATTTCCTATTTCAAAGCCTTAGGAGTCACCGGCCCCTTGCAATGGGAGGCAGGCATGGAAGGCGTGGACAGGCTTGGATTTGTTGTACCTAACTCCCAAGGGCATGGTGTTTTGAATGTGGGGCCCTTCCTCCGAGACGCAGTTGCAGTTCAAGGTCGATATGTGGAGGGTGATTCTCCAGTAAAAATGCTCACGCCGTTCTTCGACCGAGTATTTAGCGAGGCCGGTGCATCTCGTCCAGCGCGTTTGAAGACTGCGACCTATCCGGATTGATGGTTGAGCTATGACGGCCCGGCGGGCCGTCAGCGCATCATCGGTGTAATCTCTCACCACTTTCGAAAAATGAGCGTCCCCGTTAAGAATGCACTCTACTTCCCGTATATAAGTGTTCCTAGTTCAGTGTGGACGACTCAAGCAATCCTTTACTGGGATAAGCTTGCCTCCATAGTGCCGATGCACATTCTGGAAAATCCTGAACTGCTCGATGGCACTACCCAGCAGCTCTTGACTGAGGGTCTCATTGAGCCGGTTATCCCTGGCCAATTCATTGGCGGCAAGCGGGAATTCGACGACTGCTTCATAAACTGGGTTGAAAAACGCGGTTGGGCGCGTCCTGGTGAGCGCTTAGGTCGTAGCTCGCCGCAGGTTCGGATTCATGCGGAGAAGCTAGGAGGGATTCCGGACTATTTGGTAGAACGCGGCTTGGCAACTCGACTAAAGTGGCCTTGGTATGAGATGGACGTGCAACTTGCGAATGCGTTCATGGCGTACCTGGCGGCCGTGCTAGGAGGCGAGCCCGAAATCAACGCAACTCCGATAACTGACCACCTTGGTGCCGCTGTCTCCCTCGGAAATTTGCCAAGTGCACGTACGAGGCTCGAAGGGATTCATCACGCCAAGGCACGCGCTACGCTTTTGAGGTCTGTTCTTCCAGTGCCTGCAGGCCCGTTGGATATCACCAAGCTGGTTCGCTTTAAGGAGACGTATGGGCATTTGCTCCCAGCAATACGGGCCCGTGTCGAGATACATTGTTCGACCATTGCGGTATTGCCGACGGCCCAACAACGTGCCCTTGCCACTGACACGTTCCTTAGAGATTGCCAAGACCAAATCAATGAGATCTTATCAGCGATGAAGCCCACGTTCTCAAAGGTGGTGCTGGGATCCCTTACACCGCTATTCGGAGCTGGACTTGCACTTCAGTCGACGGACCAAGGCAACTCTATCGCCTACGCTGGCGCAGGCCTTTCACTTGTAGGCGCAGCTTATCAGGCGTTGGCTGGCATTCACGGTCCGCAATCAGCCGCTGAAGCAAGGCCGCTTGCATACTTTGCCTATGCTCAGCGTGACTTGGGAGATTCGAGTAGAGAGGGCTTAGGTCTCTTCAAGCGGAAACGACATGCCAATATTTGATTCGATTGATCCGGGCCTTGATCAGTTCTTTGCGCTAGTTGAACAGTGTGATGTCGCAAAATTGAACACCTTTTGCGACAAACATTACAAGACTTACTGCGACGTTTATCGCGAACAGGAGTACTTGTCCAACGTGGAGTGGATTGTGCGCCATTTCTTGGCATCGAAGAAGCTAGCGCTAAGCGCGCTTTTCTTCAGTCAAGCAGAGTACATGATGTCTCAGAACATGAAGAACTTGACGTTCTACGCTTGCTACTACGCGTACTTCAACGGACTAAGCAGCAATTTGATTTTATCGCCTCATCTTGATCTACGGTCGGTTCGATCGATTTCACATGCGGACCTGGAATCCAAGATCGAGAACTTTTTTGTGCGCAAGGGGGTGTATTCAGAAGAGGCACTTACACTGCTAGGTGACCTCCGTTTCGCTCGTGAACTATACAGCTATCGCTTGCCGCTTCGGGGCGAGAAGACGGGTGGTGGAAGCGGAGCCTTGGATGCTAAGAAGCTTTTTGACCGTCTCTCGGATTCTTTGCCTTGTGCCCTGCAGTGCACGAACATGCTCTCATATCTATCCTATGCTGCGTATGAAAAAAAGGGGCGCGGCACGCCCGATGAATATGGGAAATTTCAGCTGGAGGTCGATGCAATGTTTCATTCGATGGTCGAATACTGGAATAGGCAAAGGGATCGTCTTCACTACGACGAGGGCGACTATAATCAGCTAGGAATGTACTTCGTAAAGCTTGGCAGTCCTAAGCCAATTCAGTGGACCATGAACGATTGGATTCAAGACGAGTTGGAGTGTGGCTGGGAAGACTCGGAGGACGTTGAAGGTTACTCAATTGAGTCCGCTAGCGAATATCTTAGCAAAGTGTTGCAGAAATAGTCGAAGGCTCGTGGATTGGTTGCTGAACGGTCGACCATCCAATACACATACGTCGTTGAACTCGATTTGACACGCTGCTCCTAAATGAACACGGACACCCCTCAAAGTAGTGGCATCACACGCGAGGAGCTATATCGCCTTGTTTGGTCGGAGCCGATGACAACTGTGGCCAAGCGGTTTGGCGTTTCGGCAAGTTACATGGCTCGTGTGTGCTTCAGCCTGAGCGTCCCACGTCCGCCACGGGGGTATTGGGCAAAGGTCCAATACGGCAAACCACCGAAGAAGGTTGAACTGCCGGACTTATTCACGAAAAGGCCTATCGTATGGAGGCCTGGCATTTCGCTTCCAAACTTAGCACCAGTCGTTCGGACAGTAATGCCTCGTCCAAGCATTAGGAAGGCAGTCGCTCAAGCGGGTGAGGCCTGTGCACTTCACCCCATCATGGAGGAAGCAGCCTCTGCGTTCAAGACGTCGAACTTAACACGAGAGGCTGGGTTTCTAAAACCGAGTAAGCGCAATTTACCAGACATTCTGGTATCGGAACCCGCATTGTCCGGCGCGCTGCAGTTTGCTAACTCCCTTTACCTTGCTCTGGAGGCGCGCGGCCATTTGGTCATCTTGGCTCCAAATTCGGAACGAATCAGTCGGCCGGACATTGAAGTTCGCGAAAAGCCATCAAAGCAGAATTTCTATGACAGCCTGTGGTCACCACGGAAGCATACAGTTGCTTACATCAAGGGTACCGCAATTGGGCTGGTAATTTTCGAGCTGACAGAAGCCACCCTCATGCGGAACATCGATGGGAAATACGTTAGAGAGTCCGAAGTCGCGCTGCGAAAAAACAAGAATCCGGGTTACACGTGGACGACTACGCATGAGATCCCCACAGGACGCCTCTGTCTGAAGGCCTACACCTCGTATTACGACGCTCATTGGACGTACCAGTGGAAGGAGTCAAAAGTTGGGAAGTTCAAAGACTCCGTTGCATCACTTGTGCGAGCGTTGGAAAAAGCGGCTTTCGAGGCAGCTGCGGAGCGCGAACGGGGCCGCACCAGGGAAGAAGAGAGCCGCATTCGCCAGGAACAGGCGCACCTGAAATGGCTTGAGGAAGAGAGAGTTCGTAAGTTAAGAGCGGCATTCGAGCAGAGCAAAGTGGACTTGAACCAGCTGATCGATCAATATGAGCGCGGCATGCGCGTTTCGAAAGTTTTCGAACATATCGAAGGCTTGGCGAGTAACCTCGAGGGAGAACAAAGGGTCAAGTTTGATCGGCTCATAGCTCAAGCGAAGACTCTTGCCGGAGTAGCTCCATCAATTGACCTGTTTCTCGGTTGGCGCCTGCCTCCACAAGATTGGCAATAGTAGGCGAGTTGATGTAACCGGTTGGGATGCATCACTCGGCGTGCTTTCGGAACTGTCGCCGGCGGTCGAATGCTTGCCTCAAAATCTGCCGACGCGCTATTCCGAAAATCGAATAAAGTCTTTCCACGCTGCCAGTACCGATAGAACGGCTGGAAGTAAGGGCTTCTCTCGCCCATCCTCAAGTTCAATGAGCACTTCGACCGCCTCCGCAAAAACACCTTCGCCAAAGGGTGCCTCAAACATACCGGGCGTAGCCGAAATTTGGCTGGATGATGATACCTCGCGTGGCCCTGTGTTCGGAACCGATAGCTTGGCATGCTTGGTCGCATCAGCGACGTCACGGATGAACTGATATTCCGGACACTTCAAGGAGAAGTCGTTGCTAGTCTTGGTGACTAGGTCACTCATCTGCGCTCGCTTTGTTAAGCTATTCCCTTCGAGCGCAACGTGGTCAGCCATGTGATTCAGCACCATAGCAGCCAGAACGCCGCGACGGATGTCGCCAGGCGATTCGACGAAGTCAGCGACAGTCGGTTGCACGATAAGTTGGAGGTACTCTCTTGCTGTAGATGGCATGATCCTTAACCTATTGAACCGATTGCTTGTTGAATGTTTGCGCCAGTACGAACTCTCTCGGGGCAGTCACAAAGTCCATACTGAATGTCCTGCTCAATACCAATTCAATCGAGGAAGCGTCGAGCGAAGCACATTCGTTGCATTGAAGGCCCGCTCCAAGCTCCCGCCAAATAGGCCAGAGGCTAGCGGGGGCCATTGCTCACGTTGCTTGTCGAGCGCGTCGGCCATTCCGCTAAATGGATCCTTTGCGCGAGATGCCTTCCAGCCGAAGCGTCCGATAGGGAACCAAGGATGCTCTTTTTTTTGAAGATTTGCGTCAGCCACGGACATGGCAAGCAGCACCTCAAACTCGTCGAAGCTTTGCTCGTAATTTGACCCGATAAAGAACACGTCATCCAGTTTCGGTTGCAAAAGCTTGTGCAGATACTCGCTCATGGGAGTGAAGTTGTTCTTATGCCCAGGCATGGCCTTGAAGATGTCCATCCGATTGAACTCCAGGATGGTCTTGGCTATCGTTTCGAGCACAGATGAACCGCTCACGATAGATGCGCCTGAATAAGTTGTGCGGGTGTCGAAGATCGCACGCAGTGAGTCGTATCGACGCCCTTCGACTGCCGCGATGCCAGCAGTGTAGATCTGCAAGATCACCGGATACCCTTGCATAGCCAGCCAGGCGGTGGAACCACTGCTACTGGAAATGTGGTCTCCCGTCCGAGCAAAGATTTTCTGAAGCACGGAGGTTTGCGAGGGGGCCATCCAATACGCAATGCAGGCTCCAATGAGCGCAGTATCCAGTGTCGCATCTTCGTAATTCGCAATGCGTTCGGGAATCAGGTCGGCACTTGCGCTTCCGTCTACAGAAAACTTCACGTTCTGCGTTTTGGAGAGTAACCGGCGAAGTTCACCAACAACCATGTCGTGCAAAGCGATGGCGGACTTCGGATCGGGTAGCAGTGATTTCACGAGGTCGATTTTCTCCCTTGTTTCTGCTTCTTGGCTTGGAACGTCTACATAAGGCACTTCAACCAGAAATTCCTCATCGACTGTTCCCTCCTTTGGCAGATCCATGAGGTTCGGTCCAACCAATATGAGGTCGCCATCGCCATCGATATGGCCATAGTGAGGTGTCTGATCAGAGTACTGGTCCAGGGATACTTTCGTGTAGACGTAGTTCATGAGGCTGTTGGCGGTAATAAAGCCAGCCTCGTTCTTCGCGTTACCACGCAGCCCCTGCAGTAGATGGCCCGTGAAAACTGAATGGTTCTCAATCGGACCGTTTGCATCTGCTACCACCTCATTGGCTTTTCCTGCGGTGAGAACCTGTCGAGAAAAGCGCTTAAGCATGTCCTTTAAGTACCGCGCACTGCCTGCGTGAACGTTACGCGTAACGGCCAGGCCGCCATAGCATGCGTCCATAATGAAGAGAACATGCTTTGCGCGAATTCTGTCTGCACCTCGCGTCAGTTCATCCCATCGAATCAGCGTTGACTCACGCTCGATGTCTCCATCATGGGGAATTAAATGTCCGATATCGCCCCTGAAACTGGGGAGAGTAGCTCCATGGCCTGCGAAGAATACGATGATGCGTTCGTCAGGACCCACGTCAAGGCCTTTAAGGTTATCAAAGGCACGAAGGATGTTTTCCCTGGTTGCATTTGCATCCGAAAGCAGCTGAACATGCTGTTCATCGAAACCTAAGTCTTCGATGAGAGCAGTTTTGAATCCAACAGCATCGCTGACCGCATAACCCAGCGCCCCAGCATGCTGGTACTGGTTGATACCGATGACCAGGGCACGGCTTCCAGAATAGTGTGGCGTAAAGAGATAGCGGGCGTCTCGCATGGGGCGTTGCTTTTAAAGATGTTATCGGGAGCGAACTGCGAAGGGAAAGTGGGGACCCGTACGTAGAAACATTCCTTCAGGGTTCTGGCGGTCGCCGGTCTCATTCTTCACTTTGGCCTTTGCCTGGTTAAATGCCTCGTTCACCTCGAGGATGGTTTCTGGTGCCGAGCTTTGATCACTCCATGCGCGGGAAAGCTTTAGCAACGAATGCGAAAATAGTCCGCCATTATCGCTTTCGAGTGCGCCCTCACCATCGCTGCATGAGTACATCTTTGCGATGGTCGGAGCGCACTTCTCGAGATGTTCGTTATAGACGCGACGGGCATAATCCATGTCAGCAAGATTCTCCAGCGATGCTTGTGCTTTACGCATCGCTTCTACTATGAGTGACCTGAAGTGCGTGCGGCAGGAATCGACAATAACAGTATGGCGCGGTGCCCCTGCATTGAGCTCTTGGACGTCAATCTTCTCATTGGCGTTGATTTTAATGAGGGTCTTCCCAATGCTCTTATCGTGACCACCATGCCCACCGAAGATGCAAAGCGAGTAGTCTGCAAACTTTAGCGGTACTTGAGCGATCGAGAGCCTGAGCGCCGAAGGGGACATGAGCACATCGATCTCACTTTCAAGCCAAGCACCGCCGACAGGACTCATAAGAAAGTTCTTGTAGTTTTTGACGTCAACCTCGACACCGGGGATATCGTCGGCTGGCGCGCCAATGATGAGGGCCTGTCGTTTCATGTTCACTCACCGCTTTCGTTAGCAGTAGGGCGCACTTTTGCACCATCAAACTTGGAGATAATTGATGTCGCGAGACGCTCGCCGGATCCCGCAGCAATAGATACCAGCAAGAGCATTTCGATTCGGTGAGGATTCTTAAGCAAAGGCGCTAAGATAAGCTCACTGGAGAAGGCAAGGTACGCAATAATCCCTGAAATCGCACCGGCGCTGACACGCGAAATGGCCTCTAGACGGTGGAGGATGCGACCTGAACTTGTCTTGAACTTCAACTTGCCGCTTCGAGCGATCACGGAGAAGAGCGCGCCCATGCCGCCTGCGCACGCAGCCAGGCCCAGCCGGAAGGTATTCGTGCCGATGTATGAAACCACGAAGCCGCGAGCTAGCCAGGCTATTACGCCGACCAAGATCAAGACGCCAGCAGTCCACATAGTGGTTGTCAGATACCATTTGCGCGAAATTTCTTCGCTGCGCTCTTTGTAGAAATCCTGCGCGACCTCTAACAGTTTCTGCGCGCAAGCGGCATCATTTTCAATCCATTGGGCATACGCTTCACCGAGCAGGGTAAGGTACTGGACTTGCTGTTCCGGAGAGTATTCGCTGAGCGAGTATTTCTCGCATTCGATGATCTTGCAATGGACGGCGGCGAGCTCCTTCCGTTCGCGCGGCATGAGAGTTCGCTTATCGACGACAAGCTCATCGTCGGTTTCCCAGTCTAGTTTGCCATCCTTGCGTACGTGGACAATGAATTCATCACAGATTCGGACAAGAGTGCCCATGACCTCGTTATGGTGTTCCCACTTTTTGTAATACTTGAACGGGTTCTTCTCTTGTTGGGGGATAGTCGTGTCTGGCATCAATTCAGAATAGGATTAAATTGACTTCAAATTATATATAGTTTGGCAATGTTCCGGTGAGTGACTATTTAAAGAAAAATAAAAACATCTGATGTACTAGAAACCAGCAGCTTGGGGCACTTGGTGCGAGCGCTTTACACTAGGTCTGACTCAGAGCGAAGTTGTGATGGAGCGCGCGGAAGCAGAGACTGGGAATGTAAAATCCACGAAAACGGTGCAACACGTTCAACATATTCTGCATCGCGAATTGATTCACCTTGTGACTTTGAGTTTAACAATTTTGATTTAATTGTCTTATCGATAATATGGAAAAACCACCTAGCAAAAAAAGCAGAGGGGATATCGCTAAGGAAATTGGTCGGGCCATTGTGTCGCTCGTTCCTGCTGCCGGCGGGCCTCTACAAGTGGCATTCGAGAATATATTTTCCGCGCCGCTCGAACGACGCAAACAGGTTTGGCTCGAACAGCTCACCGAAGTTGTCACCGAAATTCAAGCGCGAGTTGGCGAACTGACGCCTGAAAAACTTGCCTCTGATGAGTCATTCGTCACTGTTGTAATGCAGGCTTCGCAGGTGGCGCTGCGTAATCATCAGAAGACCAAGCTCGACGCCTTGCGTAATGCGGTCATAAACGCCGCGCTGCCGGGCGCTCCAGAGGAAGATGAACAACTTATCTTTTTGCGCCTCATCGATCAGCTGGCTCCCGGACACCTTAGGGTCCTCTCGGTGTTGGATAACCCAGAAGCATGGATGGCTAGAAACGGGGTGACGAATCCGGGCTGGGGCATGGGAGGAGTGTCGACCGTCCTGGAACACTGCCTACCCGACCTGCGAGGGGAGCAAGAAGCGTATGAGCAAATCGTTCGGGATCTGCAGGCGGATGGCCTTATGGTGCAAGGACAATTCTTACACATGACCATGACTGCGGGCGGGATGATGGATTCGCGCACGACTGGCCGTGGCAAGCGATTTATCGGATTTATCTCATTGCCCGATTGATGAGCCATGCGCGGCGTGGCCCTGGGTCGTCGCAACTTCCTGTTTGCAGGCGCAGACAGTGATGGCGAACGCGCTGCCGCTATCTATGGGCTAATCGGAACGGCCAAACAACGGTGTCGACCTCGAGGCTTGGCTGCGCCACGTGCTGCCCCATATCGCCGACCATCCTGCGAATCGAGTAGACGACTTCCTTCCCTGAAACTGCGCCGACGAACTGCCCGGCGCTTAAACTCCGCTTCCCAGCGGTGTTGGGAACATCTTCATTTAAAGTAGCGCGGTGCAATCGCCTGCAGGCGGAAGACCAGTTGAACTAGTGAAAGTCGCCTGTTGTTTCTAAGTTGTGCCATGGGTTGCGCAGATTAGGACAACAGCGATTCACAAGATACTCCTCCAAACCAGACATCTACTTCTCGACAGCTATGAAGCGTAGAGAAGAAATCCTAATTTCGGTCTTCGACTCTGGCATCATGCGTGCCTTCCCCCCCACCAAAAAAAAACTAGTGACAATTTGTGAGAATCAACGACTCAACAGTAGAGTAGATTAGCCTGGAAATTACTATTAGAACAACCAAACTTGGGGACTAATCATGGCTCGTATGCTTTTCGGCGTTGGCATCTCGCTTTTTCTTTCTGCCTGCACTACTACCTTAACGTCCACACAGGTGAATTCGACCAAGGAGGATGTCCCAGGGGGAATTCTTTATTCGCTTCCTGCAACTGCAATTGAAGCATCAATGGGATTTCTCCCCACCAGCTGTCGAAAAAAGCCAGATGACACGATTGTTTTCGATTACGAAATCGTTGATCCAGTCATCAAAAGCTCCTTAATCGCAGATGCCAATCAGCAGTTTGTCTTTAACTACAACGAACTAAATTCGAAAATGAAAATCACGAGCGCGAGCGTGGCTTTATATTCGAACGGAACGCTAAGGTCCATCAATGCTGATGTGGACGACCGAACGACCGAAGTGATCAACGCTGTAGGTGGCATGGCGTTGAACTTGGTGAAGGCGTCTGTATTTGTTCCTAGCATGGCTGTATCGGAATCGTCGACCAAGGAGTGCTCAAAAGTCATCCAAAGACCTTTGGAAAAAGTGACCGAACTTCGGAAGAATTTGGCGAAAGCGCGCGCAGACGATAAAGACCTTCAGGATCAACTCGATGAATTGGAAAAGGCCAAGGCAGCACTCACTGCAGCAAAAGCGAAATTGACTGCATCGCCAAATGATGCCCCACTTAAAGCAGACGTCGATGAAAAAGCGGGAAAAGTCACTACCCTTGAGACAGCAACCAAGGGCAAGAAATTGACTGCACCAGCCGTACAGGCAGATCTCAACAAGGCGTTAGCAGTCATCGTCGCGCGTACGCGTGTGCTCTTTGCACCGCAACTTGAATCGAAGTGCGAGATCGCGACAGTTAAGGGGAGCCTATATCTAAACCAACTCATTGACGAGGCAAAGGACAATGAGCTTAGCGATTTTTACAAGCTAATTGATGCGCTTCAGGAAGATCACCTGTTTAAAGCATCAGTCTGTGTTCAACCTGCGATCTCTATAAGTCGAACAAAGCAAGTCTTTAAGAGCGAGGTGGCCACTGAAACAAGCGGAACGCAGGTCAAGCGACGCGCCGGGATCGTTTATCGCGAGCCTGTCATGGCGCGCGTCGTTCTCGCCAAGCCAGGAATCTCGGAAGTTGACTATTCCGCTGCTAACTGGGTATCGGTCCCTCAATTTGGAACGCTTGCGACCCTTGATCTTGAAAATGGACCGTTCGATAAAAACACATTAAAAGTCACTTTCGCGGAGGATGGCGGCCTCAGCACACTCGACTTCACAGCTCAAGCTGCCGCCGAACGTGGGGCAGTAGCGGCTCAGAATCTGTCGAAGACGTACCTTGATATCGTTACGGCACGCGAGAACGCCAAGGTCGCAAGGGAAAAGGCTGCAAGCGACAAAGAGAAGAAAGAGCTGAGCGACGAAATTGCACAGTACGAAAGTGAACTCAAACTGTTCAACTCCAAGGCAGCGCTTACCACCGCACAAAATGGCAAGAACCCAGTGCAGTCTCAGATTGACGCAACAGAACTCGAGACATCGCTGGTCAAAAAGCAAATTGAACTTGAGAAAGCACGCGCAGAGTTGGAGAAACTGAAGGCAGGAACGCCATGAAAAATATTGTTCCGCTTGTGCTGACGCTCGTCTGCGCACATGTCCTCGCGGGCCCTGGTGAAATTGAGAGCATGCCAAAGGATGCGCAAGAGCGACTCCAGTTTGAGCTTTCGAAAAGACTCGGAAATAGGCTTGAAGTCGCCGGCGTCAACAGCAGGGTTACTGACGACGTTCGTGCGCTTCGCGACATTCAAATTGTGAACAAGATCGAAGCAGAGCTTGACCTGATCAAGTCCATGAAGCCTTTCACAGAGGGCTTAAAACTAACACCTGAATCGTTAGTCCAACTGGAAGCTACTACTGCTGCGCGAATCGATCTTCACCAAATCGCAGTTAGCAACGTGCCTGATGATAAGATTCAAGAAGTAGCAAATGTCACTAAATCCGAATTGCGCCTCATGTCCTCGAAGGCAAATTTGGACATGGCGCTCGTTGAAAAGCTGTCTGCGGCATTTTCAAGGAACCGTCTGCAAGGCGTCCAACTGTACAACCCGTTGACACCAAATGACTCGAACCAAGCAAATGTCACTGTACCTGGCCACTTTGACAGCAAGACAGGAAGGTTGACGCAAGAATACCCGCGACGACGGTTCAACATTGTGGGGGTGCTGGCCGACATTAGCACTTCGCCTTACACACACATCTGCTCAGGTACTTTGATAGCGGACAAATGGTTTCTAACCGCGACACATTGTTTGCGTGATCCGCTAACGAGCACGCGATTTGCAGTCCAACGCCTTGGTGTGTTCCTTCCCTTCCTCGGCGGGGGCGAAGTTGTTCGCCATTTAGATGCTCGTGAAAGTCATGGCCTCCTGCGAATCAAAACCGTTCAAACGATGTGGTTCGGAGAAGTCTCCGGAAGTGTATTCCCTGCAAGTGATTTCGAGATCGACGCTGCGATTAACGCTGGTAATGATGTGGCGCTGATCGAATTGGAGGGTTCATCAGGAACAGCTGGAATAACCCTAGGTCGACTGAGTATACCTCAACTCGCAGGGGTTGCCCCACCGCTCACGCTAGCAGGGTATGGACGAACAAATGCAAAAGACACAATCGGAGAGTTACAGCTCGAAGTTGGCGTTCGAAATGACCTGGTTGCACCAAGTGGCGCTTTTCTGCTTCGCACGGCAACAGACCACCAAACAAACGGTCGAATCTGCAGCGGCGATTCGGGCGGGCCGATTTTCCTCGGCGACGTTCAAGCCAACGTACAGAATACGTTGCGTCTAGTAGCTATTGCGAGCAAGACCGGCTTGGTGTTCGGCGGTGGCAACGCCTGCGCCGAGGGAGTGCAGCGTTTTACCCGCGTTGACCGTTCTGAAGTCCGTAACTGGATCTGCACAAGAACTGGGGCTGGATGCTGACCCCGAGACCTCGTCATTAATACGTATTAGAGGATAGGATTGGATTCTTATGGAGCAAAGTTCCACGCCAGATGTAGTAGGAGATTTCGTAGCACGCTACCGCCGAGAATTCGACTTCTATGAGCAAGCTGGTCGGATAGTTGCACAACGCTTGGAAGCTCAACTTGAATCCTCGGGCATCAGAGCAATCATTACGTCGAGAGCGAAGAACCCAAAGCGTCTTGAAGTCAAGGCACGTCAGCGCCATGTGGAACGGAACTATAAGAATGCAGACGAGATTTACGCGGACATAGTCGACCTGGCAGGTGTTCGGGTATCGTTATTCTTTCCTGGTGAGCAGGCTGAAGTCGAGAAAATAATCCGCGAGAATTTTCATCTATCTGAAGTTCCCAAGATCTTCACTGGCACATCGACTCTCACAGACAAGAAGCGTTTCTCTGGATACTGGGCTACCCACTATCGTCTGCATATCAAAGAAGATGGCCTTACAGAACAAAGCATGCGCTTCACAGACGCCAGAGTGGAGGTACAAGTAGCGTCCGTCTTAATGTACGCATGGTCCGAAGTGGAACATGATCTCGTGTACAAACCCTTGCAAGGCACATTGTCGGAAGATGAACTTGCAATTCTAGACGAGTTGAACGGTATGGTGTTGACTGGTGAAATCGCTTTGGGGCGGCTTCAGCGCGCAGCGAGTGCACGGGTATCGAACTCAAGTGCACAATTCGAGAATCATTACGATTTAGCTTCATTTTTACTTGAGCTTGGTAGGTCCAAGATGGAGAACACCGAGCAGGAACCGGTAGTCGGCGATGTGGAAATCTTATTCCAACTCTTAACCAAGCTAGACATCTCCACGCCCGGTGCGTTGACGCCGTACCTGCAAGGATTGAAGACTGAGGGCGAGCAGCGTCCGTTCTCGCAGCAGATAATCGACCAAATCGTCGCAGCACACCCTGACCGATACTCCGCGTATGCCGCGATTCGCTCTGATCTTGGCGCAACTGACGCGAGCGAGGTTACACCAATGGAGCCGACCGTTGATGATAGCTCACCAAATAGCGCTATCGGATACTTCATGACACAGTGGATCGTATTTGAGCGATTCCTGCGCGAGATCGCTCGATCTCGCGGCCTATCGTCAAGTATTGCAATGTCGCCCTCAGAGAAGCTGCTGAAGAGCCTAAGCATTCTGTCCGACGACGAGTTAGTCGAGCTGAATCGGATTCGAAATACGCGGAACCAGTTTGTGCACGGCATTCATCGCAGTCCATCATCTTCGCTCTTAGTTGAGGGTTACGCATTGGCCAGAATTTTGGAACGCCTGAAAAGCGATTCAAACCCTGAAGTTTCGACAGCCATGGAGCGAGCTGCGTCGGCCCAACCACATCTTGACGATGTCTTCGACAGAATTTCAGTAAGAGACCATCTAGGTCCTGTGCGCCATCAACTATCCGCAGACGCGCTTGAACTGCTTAAGGTTGCAGCATCAGACGATCAAGGCCAAATCTTGAAATTGACACTCATTGGTGGGCGATTAATCCAGGCAGGGGGAAAGCAGTACGGAACAGAAAGCGCAAGAGAGGCTAGCCGTTGGAGCTCTGCATTAAATGAGCTACTAGCGAACAAACTAGTGGAAGTTCTGGGTCATAAGGGAGAAGTCTTTTCCCTAACTCACGCAGGCTGGCAGTTGGCAGAGAGTCTAGGGAAAGGTGACGAGAATCACTAAACCGTGAATTAACCACGGTCTTGTAGACAATCCTGAGCCATTTCGGCGATGCGTGACTGGCTGAAAGCAATCGTCATTGCGGCATAAGCCAGTGTGGACATGTTGTGATTCGGGCGTTCGCTGTCCACGATTGCCTCCTGTGAGCAGTATGATCCGAAAACAGTCCAGTTGATAGAAGGTCAATTGGATCGTGCGCGCCATCTGTGGCATCGGTGTAGGCTATGGACATGAAGCCTGATAGGCGCAAAGGGAGACGGCTTTCATTCGTGCGATGATTTCGGCAGTGCAATGCCACCTCGAGTTGCAGCTGCAATTAATTCATCGTCGGCGCACTTAACTCGCTTTACAACCAGCAGCCACGCATGCGCCCAACGTAGTGACGTAGCGCGATCCGCATCATGTGGCGCGCATACAAAACGCTCCAGGGCAAGGCTAGACCTAAATCGAGCATACACCCTGGGCGAATATGCAGCGGAATTGAAGTAATTCATGCCGCTAGCGTATGCGGTATGCAATGCGAACCTTTGCGAAAAATCAAACTTTGGCCAAATCGCGTCGGACGTCTGCATATGGCCGGATCCGGCCTAATCGAGCTCTAGCTCCTCTGACACTCAATGTCAGATGAAGTCTGAATGAGATGAACCTGAGTTCAGGGGCGAAACCGCCTAGCCGTTTCCAGAACAAGGAAAACTTCAACCCATCTGAAAGTCTGTGATAGATCATCACTATCAAGCGAGCGCCTCTTTTGCAGCTTCTTCAGGTGAAAGCCCGTCGTAGAATTGGTCGGTAAACCATTCGATTTGTTCCTCGATGTGGTCTTGAGCTTGCTTCTCAGTGGCGCCTGCAGCAACCAGAAAACTCTCCACTTCGATGCACCAATGAATCAACGCTAACGTCTCGTCATCAAGCTCTTCTCTTTTCTTTCCCATCAAATCACCCTAAATAATGATTGCAGCCGACGATTGTTTAGCCGCTCCCCCTCATTTTACAGGGCATAGAGCGGCACGCTTGGAGTTAGCATGCGTTGAGGTGATCAGCGAGGAAACCTCGGCCATCTTAAGGTTAGCTGGGGCAGCACATTCTAAGCGAGACATGCTCGATTGAACTTTGATACTTTTATGTACGATCGATGGCAGGGCGACGCGTACGAATAGGGATAATTTTTTCACCGTTAAGTTTTTCGATTGTCTTTTTTACTTCAAACAGCTCGTACACCAAGGACAGTTCACGAGCAAGGGCGGCATCAAGCTTGGCTTCAAGGTCTTTGATTCTCTCGCTATTTCGAACTTCACGATTAGCTGCATGTTGCTGTGGCTCTGCCTGTTTCCTTGCAGCTGCCTCGATTCTTTCAACCAACTGTGCATAGCCCGGTCGTGACTTCTTTATGGATCCTTTTCCTCGCCCTGCCTCTAGAGAGACCGCATCGTTGCAAATCCTAGTCCCCTTCGGAACCCTCAATGGCTTCCCCGCTTTAAGCCGATCAAGGGCATCATCATATGCTTTAATCGCAACAGTCTGATCCATCATTTTCCTTTCTTGCTTAACTATGCGTGTGCTCGACGTAGGGCGGATTCAAGAATTTTCAACTCAGCTTCTTCAATGCGTACCTCTGCCATTTGAGAATCCACCTGCATCAGCCTACCGATCTTGTTCCTCTTGACTGAAATGATCCGTTCGATCTTCTTTGAGTTCGCAAGTAAGTTCTTGCAGTCGTTCCCTAAGCACTCTAACGAGAGAACATTGATTGGCGTTCTTTCACAGCGACTTGTGCTTACGCATCCGCCCAAAGGCGTGGGCCTAAAGGCGATTTCTCCTCTTTGAAAACTCTTCATCGTTTCCTGGCGGTTGATAAATATCTTGCCCTCGGAATCAGCCTGGTGCACCCTGAGCCACTGCCCATGCCCGCCAAACAAATTGGACTGATCTGTGAGCAAAATCGAGGCCGCATACGCTAGGTACTGGCTGACTGACTGCGTTTCTCGCCACTCTTCGCCAAAGTGCCTGTCCTTGGATGTGCGAGAATCACCGATGAAGTCATTCGCGAAAGCCGAGCCTTTCGCGTAGTAGAGCGACATCTCATACGTTAGATGCTGGAGTTGCCGCTTCAGCGAAGGCAGAGAAACCAGTCCAGAGCTTTGAGCGTAAAGAGCTAGTGAACGACGCAATTGATGTGTACGAAGATGCCATTGGCCCCCAACCTTGAAGGCATCTTCTAAAGACCACTGTCTGTTAGGATCAATTGCATAAAGCTCGTCCAAGTCATCTGACTGAATGGTTGGGCAAAGCTTCGAACGAAGGCGCTCTGTAATTGCTAAGTGAGTTGGCTTTTGCCAAGGCAGAGCTTTCCGGATTTTCTTCCCGTCGCAGTCTGCGCGTGGAAATAAGAGCGCTCCTGCTTTGCGCTTTCTGCTTTCTCCAGGCAGCAACCCATGGCCTGCATAGATCGCTCGCGAGAGCACTTGGCTTGTCCTGATCGCCTTTGCCGCTACTTCGATCGTGATCCAGTTGGCCCGCAATTCCTTCCCGCCACTTAGCTTGGTTACGGTCCCCTTCACAATGAAGTGAACACGTGAATCACCATCTCGTTTAGCCTCTTCCAGGCAATGAAACGGAAGGAACTTGACTTCTTCAGCGCGCATTCCTGTGTAAGCCTGGATTTGAAGGGCAAGTGTGCACTGAATTTCGCTAATGACCCCTGACAGTCCTTGGATGTTGTTGATTGCACCGAATTCGGACCAGACCTGCGTTAGACCAAGCTTTTGCAAGAGTTCGTCAAACGTTGGAGCCGCACTTGAAAGGCATAGCTTCTTTTGCCTACCCGTGGCAATGCCTGCCCCAGGTGTGGATTTGATCTCGATATACATTTCCGCGATTCTTTCAACTAATGTTCCAAGCAGGTCAACTTCTAAGTCCAATGCATGGAGGATTGCCGAGTAAATGCGCGTCGGGATCGGTGCAGTCTGCTTAATGTCGTTGGCGTATCTTGCAGCGGCAACTCGCAAGCATTCCAAACCTGCGTTGCAGACCTTAAAGCCAGTTAGCTCCGGGCCCAAATACTGCAGTAGCAAGAGCACCTTCAGTGCGTAGTTGCTCCTTGCATCAGGGGTCGAAGCCAGGAACTGGTGATTGGAAAACGCATCTTCAAGACTCATCTCTATTGAATCTGCCTCCCGTGCAATTGCTCGGATTGCTATGAGGCACGCATTGAGCGTCTTCGTACTTAGCGCCTTTCTTGCAGGGTGATGCCAGATCATCAGAAACATGATCCATCGAATCTCATCAAGAAGTTTGAGACGACGTTCCGTAATCTCCCCTTGCTTCCAAAATTGAAAGTGCAGGTTAGTCACCATGCCAGCGGAATATGGAGTGCGATCCCAAGTGAGATCTCCATAACGCGACAATACATTTCCTGCCAAATCTCTTGATACGACGAACTCGGGGTTTGGCTTGCCGAGATCGAAGTCATGCGAGTCAGGCATGCTTTTGCCAGGAGTGTTTGCGATTAGCGCGTCAAATATCGTCATAGCAGTCCTAACTCCATAAGCTCTTCCAGTTTGAGCATCCAGTAGATATCTAATTCTCCGCAAGCTACTTCTTGCGCGATCGTTGCGATCAGATCTTTAGCAGTTGGCGCGACGTCGATCATGGAAGTTAGGATTTCTTCGATTCTATGGAGTACAGCCCCGAAGATTCGATCAAATTCTTCCGCGCTATTTGCCAACTGCGACGTTTGAGAAATTACATACTGCGAACTAAGCAGCTTCCTTATGTCTTTCTCATCCGGGTGAGCTCGATACTTGTCGCAAAAAAGACATCCTTCTCCGGACTTACAGTCTGGTCGAATAGGTGGCACCTCAACGATGGAGTTGGGAGCATTGAATTTGACGCATCTGCCAGTAGAGTGCTCCTCAGACGGAGTTCGATTTCCCCCTTTTTCCAGAGCCGTACTGTGCATCTTTTGGAGGTACTCACCGATCTCATCTTGCGCGGACTCTGCACTGCCATTTGAATAGACTTTAATCGCCGTTTTGAGGCTGTGTTGCATCAATTTCGCCCCGACCGCTGGATCGTAAGTCCTGATCACGTGGTCCTGTTTAGCGGCACGAGCTTTTCGGTTGCTTAGTTTGATTTGGTCATACTGCGGGTAAATCAAGCGCATGGATTTCGATAAGTTGCCACCATCGCATTTCTTTATTCTTCTAGGGCCCAGCGATCCGGCTGGACCCAGCGCAGTGAAGTGGAAAATCATAAACGGGTATGTGCGGCCGTTGAGCAGCCAAGCCCGCAATTTAAGAAACTTCCTGAGCAATGGAAGATAGATAACTCCAATCTGGTAGAACACGTCCCGGTTATTTGCACGCACCTTGAGTGTTCTGAATCCTTGACGTGCGGAGTCAGGGTTGGCTATCTGAGATTCGAGTTCTTCCGTCCATTCGATACGCTCGCAGTCTGCGCGGTTTGCACCCGTGATAACTTCGAAAATCGCACCGAATATTGAGTTTGCTAATGACGCAAACCGCGTGCGACTTGCATCACGCATGTCCTGATTGGCCATTTGAACAATGCTCAGTGATTTTGCCACTGACGCTTCCGCAGAGTAGGGACTTGAGTACAAGTGGGCTACTTCATCGACTGGTCTCAGTCGGCCCCGAAAATAGTCATACGCAGCATTTTTAGTCTCGTCGGAACTTGGATGCCGTACCCAGCCGGCGACGTTAGGAAACATCCACATATTGTTGTCCGCATAACCCACAAACACTGGCATTTTCACGGCATGTGGAAACGGGCGGTTTTCAAGAATCAGTTCTGCAATTCCAGTGAATACGGCCTGAATTAGGCTAACAAACTTGCTGAAACGGATACTAGTCGGCGCTTCCGTGCGCGGCGCTAAGCGATCATCCCATGCGATCGCGTTCGCACCTAGCTCGATATTCGTTACGTCGAAATGCTGATTTAATACGTAGATAACGTTTCGCTGCCAGGTATAGATCGTGCGCATCTGGCGACCATCCACCTCGAAGAGATGGCGCAAATATTGTGCATATCCTCTAAATGCCTCGCGTCCGAATCGAAGTTCATCCAATGCTTTCGAGTGTCCATTTTCGTCGCACCAATCAACGAATTGGATAAGCGCAAGGCACCTAGCCGAAACAGTTAATGGAGAAATTTCCTTCAATGTCGACTGTTCTAAAAAACACTCGGCGATTCGGTGTATGCTCCTTGCTCGAGCAGGTTCAAACGAATCAAGAACGACTTCGCGGCCCTTGCCTTTCGCCCGTTTTTTTGGGGAACGACTCAAGAAACATAGGGCACCAATGTCAACGGCTGAAGATTCGCAGTGTAGAGCGACTTGTTCTACATGTAGGATTCTTGTGCCGTCTGGCACAGGAATCGTGTACAGCGTAATCGGGCGAGGGCTAAATTTGCTCATTGGACGCCCATCATTCGCGTTACGGTGTTCTGGACTTTCGCTTCCCAGGCATCCTGGGCAGACTCGAAGAGTTTGCGCGTATTTCGGTATTCTAGATAGCGCTCTGTTACTGCTGGAGATCTATGATTCATACGCGATTGAACGATTGCAAGAACCCGCGTATACGTCAGCTCGCCTGCGTCAATTCTGGGCATCAAAGAGTCAACCAAGTTCATGCCGAAAGAGGCGCGAAGATCATGATAGCGATAGTGAAAGTCTGGATTATGATGAACTTTAACCATCGGAATGATGTAGTCGGTCATATAGGCACGGACTGCTTGTCCGTTCTTTTCGTGTCGAAGCTTCTTTCCTGCGTTCAGATTCTGGCGTTGCTTTGCGTCGTACATCGGAACCCCTCGCTGACTCAGGAATAAAAATTGGGAATCAATATCCCCGCCTGGTGCTTTTTGCCTACGCCGGAGAGCACGCGGACTATGGGCATATGATTGCAACGAGATGTATAGCCAACGAGGAATCACGATCGTTTGTAGAACATTTCCCTTAGTGTCGATGCCTGTTCCTGGACCGCACTGTAATAGAACATCATGAGACTCGCTGTTTGCCAAAACGTGCTGCTTTCGAATCGTCAAAACTGTTTGGAGTCTGGCTCCTGTACAAAGTCCCATGGCCTGAATTAGTGCCTGCTCGGTATTTCCGAGCCGGCTTAGTGCATCCAGAATCCAACCTTGCTCCTGGATGGATAGAGGGCGCAGCTTACCGCCATCGTTGATGTGGTCGTCAAAAGGATTTTCAGCCTTGGTATTGTGAATGTGAATGTCAGTCGACTTTGCTTTGATGCTGAATTTGCGTCCAACGTGATCTGTCGATGTGAGATAGACATCCTTGTCTACCCAAGGTGAATTTGAAGGTACCCAGTTCTTGGAATTGATAAGCCATCGATAGAACTGGACAACATTAGACATGCGGCGCTTTGCCGTCGACCATTCGATTCTTTTCGCATCGATCTCGACGCGTAAGAACCCGCGATATCTATACGTGGGACGCAGCAACTTGTTGTCTGGAAATTCGAGCGCGTTCAAACCCCGGTCGTCGATGAAGTTCCTGTAATGCTGTAGATCATCCGCCTTGCCCCGAAACGTAGACATGTCGAAGGAAAGTTTCCCCTCCAGGCTTTCGAGAATCCAGACGTTTGCTTCATCCCATAGAGTTCCATCGGAAGTAAGTACAACAGGGTAAACGTTGAAGTTCCTGGGAGCCCAGAGTGGCTTGCCGTCTGGTCGGGCTGATTCATTCGGAAGGAGCTTTGGTCGGATCGAATAGGAAGTTCCGTCAGGAAGATCGATATGAGTTGCACCTGTATCGAATGCACCACATATTTGGGTAAGGTGAAATTGTGGAAGGACTATTCGAGTTGTCTTAGATTTCATGCTTATCCCGTTTCTAAAAATAGGACAGATTAGTCGTAAAAACGTCGGTGTCGCTACATCCGATTTATCGATGCTCTATGCGCTCGACCTCTTCTAGTAGGTGCGATAATGCAATAAAAAGGTCGCGTGACTTGGGATTAATCTTGCCGTGGATAACGATGCGAATAATAGTCTCGTATCGCTTCTTTGATGCTGAGTGCTTTGCGCTTACGAGTTAACTATGTTTTTGACGATATATGAAAGATTTCATTTCCGGTCTCGATAGTTGTTTGATGAATGCTATCACCTGAAGTTTATCTGTTCAATGGGTGTGAAATTAATAAAAACATTGAAAATCAAAGACTTGCTTATAATATATCTGTTAAGCAATTGAATCGTCAAAAACGATGTTTTTGGAGAGTTTTTGATTCGATCAGGGTAATTAAATGAGTGGCGAATCGTTGTAAATTTGCAACAAATAGCGTCTTAATTCAACGATTAATTTAATCGAGGATGGAAGTTGATTCGGCTGAGAGTGTCAAAAACTATGCAAATGAGTACTCTTCTGGCAATGGACGCAATTGTTTGTAAGGAGTGTGCTCGCTCATACAAGTCAGCAACTTTAGAACTTAGAGCTACTTGCCGTAATCCGAGCCCTTTATCTACTTGGAGGGCAAATTTGGGCGGACTAGAGGAGCATTATGGGATGGAGTGCTAAGCAGCTCTCGAGAGTAGGCAATTGATTTTTCTTCATCCGAGCACGTAGCGGCCCCCTGAACTTTTGTTGAGGTCAACCCCTCTGGTCGCTGCTCATATCTGTTCGCGGGATCGGACGGTCACTGTTACCCAGAGAGTTATTGGGACCCAAGCGTTGATGAGGAAGTTCAAGTGGAGTCGATCTGGGTCTCCGACGAATAATTCCACACAGGGAGAGTTACGTGATGGGGAGTGAACTCATAACTGAATCGTGATGCGAAATGGACAGTGCGGTATTCAATTGTCCATTATTCGCTGGAACTAGTGGACATCGGTCTGAAAGTGGGCTGACGGATAAGTTGTTGATTTGGTTGCGAATGGAGGAGAAAACTTGTTGTCCATTTTTCTAGGATTTGTAAGTGGTTCTATGACGGCTTGACGCCGGAAGAAGCGGCCACCGAAGCGCTGGCCTGAAGCGGTTTCACGCCTTCCGGGCGCGGTTTCGTCGCAAAATATTTGCATGGCAGGCGCCCGTAGGGCGAAAATGCTTGCCATGCAGATAAGCCCACGACTATCCCGCTTCCCCATCCGCCGCTTTGCCACCGATGGCATGTATGTGGTGGCATTCAATGTCCTGTGCGCGGTGCTGATCACTTTCGTGTTCGGCGGCGGACGCGCTTTCGGCCCCAATCTGCTGGTCTCGATGTGCATTGGCACCATTACCTGGCTGCTGATCGATGCCGCACGCTTCCTGTTCTGGTGGGAAAGCGAGAAATTCAACTGGCCACTGTTCCTGCCGGTGATGGCGGTCGCGGTGGTCGCCGGGGTGTTTTTCGGGACCCAGCTCGCCGCATGGCTGATGGGGGCCAAGCTGGACATCCTGCGCGCGATTGCGGGTGACCGCGGGCGCAGCGCAATGCTGTTCACTCTTTTTGCGACCGGTGCGGCGACCGTGTTCTTTGCCAGTCGCGACAGGCTGTCGAAGGCACGTGCTGAAGTCGCGCTGGAAAAGGCGCGGGCCGAAGCCATTGAACGCCAGGCATTGCAGGCGCAGTTGCAGCTGTTGCAGGCGCAGATCGAGCCGCATATGCTGTTCAACACACTGGCAAATTTGCAGGGATTGATCGCGCTCGATCCGGTACGCGCGCAGTGCATGCTGGACCAACTGATCGTTTACCTGCGTGCGACCCTCAGTGCGTCGCGTGCCGAGCGCACTACGCTGGGGCAGGAGTTCTCACTGCTGGAAGCTTACCTTGGCCTGATGTCGACACGCATGGGCGCCCGCCTGAGTTTCGAACTGGAGTTGCCGGAAGCGCTGCGTAGTACCGAGGTGCCGCCCATGCTTTTGCAGCCACTGGTGGAAAACGCGATTGCCCATGGCGTCGAACCGAATGTGGCCGGCGGCCATGTCATGGTGTCGGCGCGCCTTGCCGGCGGCGGGCTGGAACTGCTGGTGACCGACACCGGGCGCGGGCTGGACGCCGGACCTGGCAAGCCGGGCTCCGGCATGGGGCTCTCGAATATACGCGAGCGCTTGCATGCCTTGTACGGCGAGCGCGCTTCGCTTTCACTTGAAGCAGCGCCGCAGGGCGCAACTGCCCGAGTCTATTTGCCATGACTACTGCACTGATTGCCGAAGACGAACCGATCCTGGCGGCGACGCTGGCCGCTGCCTTGCAGCGCCAATGGCCCGGGCTAACTATTGTGGCCGCTTGCGCCAACGGCATTGAAGCGCTGGCGCAAGCGGCTGCCTTGCAGCCGCAGGTGCTGTTCCTCGATATCAAAATGCCCGGCAAGACAGGGCTAGAGGTGGCGGAGGATCTGGCCGATGCCTGGGCCGGACCGGCGCCGTTCCCGCAGGTGGTGTTTGTCACGGCATATGACGAATATGCAGTGCAGGCCTTCGAGCGCGAGGCGGCGGACTATGTGCTGAAACCGGTCAGCGACGAGCGCCTGGCGCGCACGGTAGCGCGCTTGCGGCAGCGCTTGCAGGACACGCCGTCCGCCGGACTCGAATTGCTCGCGTCGCAGTTGCGTGCCTTGGGCGTGCCGGTGGCTCCAGCGCAGCGGCTGAGCGTCATTCGTGCTGCGGTGGGCAACCAGGTGCGCATGGTGCCGGTGTCGGAAGTAGTGTATTTCGAGGCGGCCGACAAATACGTGAACGTGGTGACGGCAGACAGCGAGGTCCTGATCCGCATGAGCCTTCGGGAATTGCTGCCGCAGCTCGATGAACAGCTGTTCTGGCAGGTGCATCGCGGTACCATCGTCAACTCAGCTTGCGTGCTGAGCGCCTTGCGCGAGGAGGGCGGCAAGTTGTCGCTGGCCTTGCGCGGGCGGCCGGAGAAACTGCGCGTTTCCCCGCTCTATGCGCATCTGTTCCGGCAGATGTGATTCAAAAACCGCGCTGGAGGCTGGCCAAGGCCACGTCCGCGGCGTAGCGGCCGGCCATTCCTTCGAAGTGGCGGTAGCTCGCCGCCAGTACCCAGGGGCCGGTTTTCCAGCTGCTTGAGATAGTGCTGATGCGGCTGCCCGGGACTGGTCCGCTGCGCGGTTGCCACAGCAGGTCGGCGGAAATTTCCACGTCATCGAAGTATTGCGAGGCGCGCAGCAGGCGGTTGTGCTGCTGGCCGCGCTGGGCGCTGCGGTCGGTCCAGGCTTCGCCAAGGACGGAGAACCTGCTTTCCGTGGTCCAGGTGAATCCTGCCAGGGCCTTGCCTCCCTGCTGCGGCCGCTGCTGCCACAGCAGGGAGGCGTGCAGCTCCACGCCATCGCTGGCCACTTGGGAGAAGGCGGCCCCGGCTTCGATACCGTTGCGCCGGGACAGGCGCAACACGGCGTATTCGTCGCGCGCTCCGCGCTGGCGGTAGTGGCGGATGGCGAGGGCTTCATCGTCGCGCTGATCGCCGGCGCTGGCGGCGCGTCCGCGCGTCGGGTTGGCCCATACCACGGTGGTGGCGCTGTCCTCGTCGAAACATTCCCACGCCAACAGGGGAATGCCTTCCAGCGCCAGTGGGTTCAGCGCGCGGCGGTCTTCGCGCTGCACTACGTCGAGCGGGCGGAAGGCGTAGCCAACGTCCCAGCTCATGACTTTCTTGCCGGCGCTCAGGAAGCCTCCTGCCAGGGGGGCGTCGTATGCCAGTTCGCTGACGCGCAGGCGCGCGGCAGCGCCGTCGATGCGGGTGAGAGTCAGCACGGAGCGCAGCGGGCCGTCGCGCCAGCGCAGTTCGCCGGCCTGCAGCGACTGGCTGCCTGACTGGGCGCGTACGTTGGTGACCAGTTCATCGGCCAGTGCTGCGCCCGGAACCGCCGCCACCATGAGCGTGGCGCACAGCAGCTTACGGTACCGCATCGGAACGGCCCAGGAACATCGGGTTGAACAACTCGTCGCCGAACTGGCGCGGCGTACTGGCCAGCGTGGTGACGACCGTTTCCCTGCCATGGTTGATTTCGTCCACCAGCACCATGCGGTTCTGGACGTAGCGCGCCTGCTTGAGGCGCTTGTTGGAGCTGGCATACAGGTCGGCGTGCACCGGATGGTAGTCGGCCTTGGCGACCTGCAGCACCACGCGCTGGTAGCTCAGGGTCTTGCGCGTGGCGGTCAATTCCAGCTCCAGGCAGGGGACGCCGTCCACCTCGACTTCGCGCGCCACGCTGCCCCGGTAGTCGCCGGACCAAGTCATGGTGGCGATGTCGCCGGTCGAGGCGTCGCCCAGCAGCTTTTGCAGCGGCGTGATGCGGATCGGGCGCGCGCTGCCTGGCAGCTGCATCCAGAAATCGTCGCCGGACATCAGCACCTTCTGGCCCGCTTCGCCGGGAGAGCGGAACAGGATCAGGGCTTTGCCGACCGGGCGGATCAGCACCTGGTAGCGTTTTTCCTTGTCCTGCTTGCCGTCCTTGAAGGTCTGCACCAGCGTGTCCACTTGGGAGGACGCGTCGCGCAAGCGGTAGGAATCGGCTTTGCGCAGGATGATGTCGATATCCTGGGCGGCGGCGTGGCCGCATGCCAGCGCGAGGGCGACGGCGATCGTTGTCTTAAACATGGGCGAGTGCCTCCACCACGGATTGATGGGCCGCCTTGCGGCTGACCAGGAAGGATGCGAGCGCTGCCAGCAGGGTGACGGCCAGCGCGGCGCTTGCGTACATGACAGGCGACACGGCGACCACCAGCGGGTAGCCGCCGGTGCGGCCGGGCGGCGGCGGCATCTGGATGCCGAGCACCAGCAGGGCCATGGCCACTCCGGCGGCCAGCGCCATGCCCAGCAGCGCACCGCCGCCGCCCAGCACCAGGCCTTCCAGCGAGAACAGGCGCGTGACTTCGGCGGGCGTGGTGCCCATGGCGCGCAGGGTGCCGATTTCACGGGTGCGCTCCAGCACGGCCATCGATAGCGTGTTGGTGATGGCAAACAGCACGATCACCAGCACGATCACGCCGAGGAAGCCGAAGATGCGGTTGTACAGGCCTTTTACGCTCTGGTAGAACAGGGCCTGCTCGAGCCAGGTGCGCACTTCCAGCTGGCCGGCGTATCGTTTGCGCCACTCGGCGCCGACCGCATCGCTGTGTTCCAGGTCGTCAAGGTAGACGCTCAGGAAGCTGACCTTGTCGGAGACCAGCAGTTCCTGCGCGGTGGAGAGGTCGACCATGGCGAGGCGCTTGTCGATGTCGGCGATGCCGCTGCTGACAATGCCGGTCACGGTGACGTCGATGGCGTTCAGGCTGCCGGTGGTGGTGGTGGACATCAGCGTGAGCGCGCTGCCGGGGTGAACGTTCAGGATGCGGGCCAGCCCTTTGCCGATCACGACGCCGGGGCCTGGCGTGGCGCCGCCCGCGCCATCGTCCAGCAATGCGCCTTCCTCGACCTTCATGAACGGGCCTTTGACGAGGAATTCCTGGCGCGCGTCGACGCCGGTGCCGAGGAAGATTTCGCTTTTGTCGCCGTTGCTCACCAGGCCCGAAAACTGCAGCCGTGGCAACACGCGCGTGACGCGGGGATGCGCCAGCAGCGCGCGCGTCAGTTGCGCGCGGCCGGCCAGGCCGTGTTCCAGCGGCATATTGTCGTTGCCGTCGAACTGGCCGGGCGCTGCCAGCACCAGGTGGCCGGTATCGCGGGCGCTGGCCTGGGCCAGCGACTCGTAGGTGTACAGCGCAAAGCCGCCGCCCAGCAGGGCTGCCGCGGTGCCGGTGGCGGCGATGGCCAGGGTCACCAGTGAGCGGCGGCGGTTGCGCATGGCGTTGCGGCAGGCCAGCGACAGCCATTTGACATCAATGCGCATGGCATGCTCCTTTCAATACGCCGTCGTCCAGCATTAGGGAACGGTCGCAATGCGGCAGCATGCGCTCGTCGTGGGTCGCGACCAGGAAGGTGGTGCCTTCGCGGTGCGCCAGGTCGCGCATTAAGCCAACGACTTGTGCGGCGGTGCGCGCATCCAGGTTGGCGGTCGGTTCATCGGCGATCACCAGGCGCGGGCGCTTGACGATGGCGCGGGCGATGGCGACGCGCTGTCGCTGGCCGCCGGACAACTGGTCCGGCTTGTGGCCGCCCAGCCCCGACAGTCCGACACGCGCCAGCGCCTCGTGTACGCGCTGCCGACGTTCGACGGCGCCAATGCCCAGGAGGTAGAGCGGGTAGTCGATATTGTCGTGCGCCGTCATCACCGGCACCAGGTTGAAGCCCTGGAATACGAAGCCGATGGCCTGGCGGCGCAAGTGGGTGCGGCGCGTTTCGTCGCTGGCCGGCAGCGGCTGGCCCTCAAACAGCAGGTCGCCGCTGTCGGCCTTGTCCAGCAGGCCGCACAGGTTGAGCAGGGTGCTTTTGCCGCTGCCCGATGGGCCGGTAACGGCGGCGATCTCGCCGCGCACCAGGGCCAGGTCGACCGACTGCAGGGCGCGGATGGTATTGCCGCCCAGGGTGTAGGATTTGCTGGCGCCGCGCAGCGACAGCAGCGGTTCGGCGGCGTTCATTGGCCCAGCTCCTTCAGGCGGGCGGCGGCCTTGGCCACGTGCGGCGTGCCGGCCTGGGTGGCAAGCACCTGGTGCAGGTAGCCGATTTCGTCGCTGCCGCGCTTTTCGTCGGCGGCAATCCGTGCGGCGGTGCTGAAAGCGCTGGCGCGCAGCGCGGCCGGCGCTTGCGCCAGCAGCGGCGAATCGAGTGCCGCCTGCAGCGCGCGTTTGCCGTTGGCGCGGCGGTGCATGAACTCCGGCAGCGACAGCAGGGTGTTGGCGGCCACCAGCCGGGTTTCGATACTGGCCGGCGTGCCGTTCAGCAGCAGGACGTCGTGTTCGGGACCCAGCAGCGATACGGCTTTCTCCACCATGTCGGCACCGGATTCGGCGTATTTCATTTTGTCCCATGGCATTTTGGCGTCGCGCCCGCGCATGGCGATGCCTGCGCCCTGGTAGGCCAGGAATACGGGATTGCCGGGCTGGCTGCCGGCGTACATCTTTTCGAAAGCCTCGATGGCGGCGTCGCGCGCCGAGGCATCGCCGCTGGAACCGGCAGTGAATTGCAGGCGTGCGGCGGCGAATGCTGCGCCGTCAACGGCCGGCGCGGCCAGGGCGTTGCCGCAGGCGAGGGCGATAGCCAGGGAAAGGATGGCGTGTTTCATTGAGGGCTCCGTAGTCGTTGTTGATGCGGCAAGACTACGGAGCAGGCGCCAGGGGCGCCACGGCGAAGCGACGAAACCGGGTTCCGGCGGCGCGAAACCCGGTTTACGCTACGTGGTAGACCATGGAGGCGCCGCCGACCGGCGTGCCCTGCTCATTAAGCTGGGCTACATTGATCTGGTACTGGCTGCCCGCGGAGGCTGCTGACGGAACGCTGGTCTGCAGCGCCAACGGATACATCATGGCCGGCTCTTTCTCCATGCTGACCTTGACCACCGACTGGCGGATCTCGACGTAGCGCTTGCCGTTGCGCAGCACCACATCGCCGCCTTGCACGGTCACATTGCCGAGCGTGCGATGCGGCAGGCAGTCGAAGTGCGAGCCTTTTGCCAGCGTCAGGATGCCGCAGCAGCAGGCAAAGCGCGTCTTGACGCGGGTGTCTTCGAGGAAGATCAGGCCGCAATCCTTCGTCATGTCTTCATCGCCGTGGGTCTGGCCGTGCAACGGGGCGGACTGGTTGTCGAAGTCGATGGCCGGGAAGGCCGAGCCATCTTCGTCCAGCGACAGCGTGAGCGGCATGGTTTCCGGCAGGTGGCTGCGGTCGATCACCAGCGTCATGCGCGCCTCGTGGTTGTAGCGGCTGCCCGCCACGAAGGGGAAGGCAGCGCTGGCGCCGGCCAGCACGTCGATGACCGACAGGTTGCGCTGCGCCAGGTTGTTGCGGCGGGCGCTGATCGGGTCCCCGCTCAACGGCGCCGTGGCGAAGGCGTAGTCGTTGTCGGAGTTGACGACGGCCAGCAGGCAAGGGTGCCATGGATGGTTTTCCTGCCAGCCGTACAGGTCTTCCGTCTGCGATGCTTCGATGCGGAACTTGGCCATCACGGTGCCGCCGGCCGGCACGCTGGCAAAGCTGGTGGCGATGCCGGTCGGGCTGACGTGCATGGCGTCGACCTGGGTCCAGTCGGGCGGGTAGACGAACTGCAGCCCGACAAAGGGCGTGATGCGGGTGCTGACCGAGACATTGCGCGCATCGCGGGCGCCGTTGTTGGTGACGCGAACGTAGATATAGTTGGCCTGGCCGCGTTCAACGTTCTTCGACTGCAACGGGTCGCTCGGCACGAAGACGTTGTCGTCGTTGATGCGCACCACGATGTCGGAGAAGTCCCAGAAATTCCCGCCGGTGAAGGGCTCGGCGCCGTTGTCGGCCAGGGCGTCCTTGATCATCACGTCCGCTTCGTCGAGGGCGCGGAAGACGTTGATGCGGCCGTAGCCCATTTCCTGGTTCCAGGTGCCGTTCGCTTTGCCCGCGGTGTCGGCATAGGCAACGGCGCCCACTTTCTGCGCGGTGCGTTCGATATGGGCGCGCACCTGCACGTTGTCCAGCGTCGGGTAGACGCTGCGGATCAGCGCTGCCAGGCCGGCCACGTGCGGCGTGGCGGAAGAGGTGCCGTTGAACACCAGGTCATAATCGGTGGCGTTGTAGCCGGCCGCGCCTTGCCGGTCGGTGGTCGGGATGTGCACGCCGGGCGAGACGGCCGAGATCTGCGGGCCGAAGTTGGAGCCCCATGCTTCGCCATCCGGGCTGGCAGGCGTCTTGCGGTTATCGATTTCGTCCGAGGCGCCGACGGCGATCACCAGCGGGTTGGTAGCCGGGTAGGTGATCGGTCCGTTGTAGTTGTGCGTGGCGACGCACATCACCAGGTCGTTATTGAAGGCGGCCTGGATGGCCGGGTCGATGATGGCCGGGCTCCAAAGGTTCCAGCCGAAGCTCATGCTGATGATGCTGGCGCCGTTGGCGGAGGCGTAGTTGATGCCCGCCGCAACTTCGACGTCGGTCCAGGCATCGAAAGCGACCGGCAGGATGCGCGCATCGCCGGCCACGCCGGTCACCCCGGTGCCGTTGTTGTAGGTGGCGGCCACGATGCCGGCGCAGGCGGTACCGTGGTTGCCGGTGGGCGAGCCGTCGCCGCTCATGGTGCCGAGGTTGATGCCGGGGGCGGCAAAGCGCAGGTCGGGGTGGGTCAGGTCGCAGCCTTCATCCAGCACGCAGACCACCGTGGTGGCGGCGCCGGTTGTGATGTCCCATCCGGTGGTGCCGGGGCCGCCGGCCTCGATGCGGGTCATGTCCCACTGCTGCGGGAACAGGGTGTCGTTGGGAGCAATCGAGGTAGGCGTCAGCAGCGGCATGGTCTCGAACTGGAAATCCGAAATCGGCGCATTGGGGATCTGCCGCAGGCGTTCACGCAGCTGGTAGGCGTTGATTTCCTTGACGTTGCTGATCTGGAGATAGTGGTGGCCGTTCAGGTAGCGTGTTTTCTCGGCGATCTCCTGGATGGCCGGCTCGGCAGCGCCTTTGGCGCCCAGGCCTTCCGGCAGCTTGAAGCCGGCGTCGCGCTGGCGCAGCTTGACCAGGGCCACATGGGGCAGGGGCGCCATCAGGGCGCGGCGGCCGCGCTGGCCGGCTTGGCGGTAGACCGGGCCGATCCAGTCCAGCCCGAGCTGGGCGGCGCCGGCTTCTTCGATCTTGGCGAGGCGCCCGTCATCCAGCGGGCGGCGCGACTGCACGAAATAGCGGGTTTTGGTGTGGTTGACGCGCTCACCCGGCACCATGCCTTCATCCGCCTCATCCTCCAGGAATAGGTCCACGCTGTGCAGGAACTGTTCGACAGCGCTGCGCTCTTTCGGCTGCTTGAGCGCAATGAGGAGGCGGGTGGTATCGAGCGCCAGAGCGGCACCCGAGGCATGACTCATTTCTTGCGGAAAGTTCTTCATGATGTCTCCTAGCGAGTTCGGAAATCCCCTTTTGCTGCGGGGATCAAGCCAGTCTAGGAGGCTTGATTGATCGGACTTTGACCTGCGTCTATCATGCGGCATAAACCAACCGGAGACATCCATGAAAATTTTCACCACTGCCGTTGCCGCGTTCGCCATCTTCGCAGCCCAGCCTGCTTTTGCACTGGAACAGAGCGCTTCCGTCAAAGTCACCAGGTTGCTGCAGTCGCCAACCAGCTGGAATGGTGCCGCGCTGGCTTACCCGAGCGGGCAGGCTGAAGTCACTGCGATGCTGATCGAGATTGCGCCCGGCGCGGAAACCGGCTGGCACCTGCATCCCGTGGCATCGTTCGCCTACATCCTGGAAGGCGAACTGGAAGTGAGCCTGAAAGATGGCTCGGTGAAGCACCTGGAGGCGGGCCAGGCGCTGGCGGAAGTGGTCAATACCCTGCACAACGGGCGCAATGTGGGCAAGGGGCCGCTCAAGCTGGTGGTGTTCTATGCCGGCGCCTCCAATAGCACGCTGACGGTCAAGGAATAGTGCCTGAATCTTATAGTGGGTATATAATGCGCGCTATTTTGCGGCGGCAGACCGCAACCTGTGGGGAGAATAGGGGACATCCATCAAACCGCCCACAAGGAAAGAACATGATGAAGTTGTCCAAGATGCACGTGCTGGTAAGCCTCGCGACCGTGCAGATGGCCGCCATGGCCCAGGAAGCAGCCCAGGCCCCAGCCGGCCAAATGGAAGTAGTGACCGTTACCGCCCAGCGCCGCGCCGAGAATATCCGCGACGTGCCGGTTTCCGTGTCCTCGATCAAGGCTGAAAAACTGGACATCCTGCTGTCCGGCGGCCAGGACATCCGCGTCCTGGCAGGCAAGACCCCATCGCTGAACGTTGAATCGTCGACCGGCCGTGTCTTCCCGCGCTTCTACATCCGCGGCTACGGCAACGCCGACTTCGCCGTGTTCGCCTCGCAGCCGGTTTCGCTGATCTATGACGACGTGGTGCAGGAAAACCCGATCCTGAAGGGTTACCCGATGTACGACCTGGCCAACGTGGAAGTGC
>Ga0209050_1000641_pt1 | contig 54197 bp, 34 predicted proteins | sample Araplavi_mTSA_r2_FD_184276 | JGI IMG/M metagenome (GOLD analysis project Ga0209050, IMG submission 184276) | Arabidopsis root microbial communities from North Carolina, USA - plate scrape MF_Cvi_mTSA_r2 (SPAdes) (version 2) | ecosystem: Host-associated > Plants > Roots > Endosphere | place: USA... | reverse complement strand
CCCGCTGGGCAAGCTCCGCGTGTGCAGCAAGATCGGCGACGGCTTGCCCGTCGGCTCAGTCATGCGCCATCGCAGCGCGACCGGTGAAGTGCTGCCGGCCAATTCCCGGGGCCGCGACCCGATCGTGACTCGCATCATGTGGCTGGAAGGCCTCGAAGGCTGCAACGAAAACGCCCGGGCGCGTGGTATTTACATCCACGGCACGGTCGAGGAATCCAAGATCGGCAAGCCGGTCAGCTACGGCTGCATCCGGATGCGTTCGCAGGATGTGATGAACGTTTTCGACGAAGTCCCGATCGGGACCATCGTCACCATTCAGCAGGACAAACTCCCGCGCTTGAAGCGCTGGAGCCCACCGCCGCCGCAACCGGTGATCGTGATGAAGGAACCGGTGAAACCGGCGCCGAAAACCGAGCCGGTCGCTCCCGCGACCAAGGGCGAGCCGAAGACGGTGCTGTTTGCTTCGGAAAAGAAATCTGAACCGCTCCCGGTCGCCGAGAAGAAGCCCGCCACGGAGAAAGTGGCCGAGAAGGAAAAACCGACGGCGACTTTGGCTTCCCACCACGTGCCAGAGAAGACGGTGCCGACCAGGACCAGCTACACGGTGGCGGCGAATACTTCGTCGCTCCCGGCGCGGAATCCGGTGATCATTCGCTCCAGCGGCGCCGCCGAAGAGAGCAAGCTGATCCCGGGCGATGCCGGCGCAGCCGCCGCGCTGAAGGAGAGCATCCTCTTCGCCGACCTGCCGAAGCATCCGGCGCACTAACGGTTTAGGCCGTTGCTGTCAGCGGCCTTTCCCGGGTGGAGCACCCGATTCTGGCGCTGTTTGCGGTGACTCGATGCGAGCGGTGTGAACGTAAACGGCGATGGGCGGTTTCCCTCTCGGCTCACAGAGCCGACGCTACACACGCCGCGAAGCGGGCGTTTTTTTTTGAGTCTCGTTTCTCATCCCCCCCAAAGGGAACTTCCGGCGCAACGCTTTCTGGAAAAACGCCCGGGAAAGCCTGCGGTTGAACCTTGGCTCCGTTTGGGGTGAAGGTGTACTTCGTCCGTTCGTTCGCGCCGATGAAGCTTTTGGTCTTCGCTCATATTCCCCCGCCGCATCATGGCCAGAGCTATATGGTGAAGCTGATGCTCGATCACCTGGGCGGGGATGCCAGGGAGGCGTCCCGGCCGCATGAGGTTTCCGAGGCGGATCAGCCGGGGATCGAGTGCTACCACGTGAATACGCGGTATTCGGACAATCTCGAAGACATCGGCAGCTTCCGGCTGGAGAAGGTGATGCTGGTGTTGCGCTACTGCCTGGAGGCGATCTGGTGCCGGTGGCGCTACGGCGTGCGGGCGTTTTATTATGTGCCGGCGCCGGGCAAACGGGCGGCGCTGTATCGCGACTGGCTGGTGATGCTGCTCTGCCGGCCGTTTTTCCGCGACTTCGTGCACCACTGGCATGCCGTGGGACTGGGCGACTGGCTGGAACGGGAAGGCACACGGTTCGAACGCTGGATCACGCACTGGCTGCTCGGCCGGGCGTCGCTGGGCGTGGGTCTGGCGATTTCGAGCCTGCGCGATGCGCTGTGGTTTCGCGCGCAGCGGGTGGAATTGGTGCCGAACGGAATTCCCGATCCCTGCCCGGATTTTGAGACCGCGGTTCGGCCGCGGCGGGAAGCCCGGCGCGAGGCCCGCCGGCATTTGCTCGCAGGGGGGACACTCTCCGAGGCGGAGCGGGCCGCGGCGGGAGGCGATCCGGAGATTTTCCGCGTGCTCTACCTCGCCCATGCGACGCGGGAGAAAGGGCTCTTCGATGCCCTGGAAGGTGTTGCTCGGGCCAATACCCAGCTCACCGCCGAAGCTTCCCCGCTCCGGCTGCACCTGACGGTCTGCGGCGAGTTTTTGAGCGAGGCGGAAGAGACGGAATTCCGCACCCGCATCGCTCGGGATGATCTGAAGGCGGACGTGCTTTACGCCGGGTTCGTCGGCGGAGCGGAAAAAAGAGCGCTGCTGGTGAGCTCTGATTGCCTGTGTTTCCCGACCTTTTACCACGCGGAAAGCTTCGGCCTGGTGATCGTGGAAGCCATGGCCGCAGGGCTCAGCGTGGTAACCACCCGCTGGCGGGCGACGCCGGATTTGCTGCCGCCGGAGCATCGTGGGTTTGTGATGCCGCACTCGCCGGAAGAGCTGGCGGCCGCGTTACGGGCGGAACTGCCTAGTGATGGAATCGCCCTGCGGGCGGAATTTCTCGCGCGGTTCACCGAGCAGCGGCATACGGAAGCGCTGGCGCAGGCGCTGCGGTCGATGGGAGAGGCGAAATAGCCGTTCCTTGGGCCCCTCCGGATGAAACCGCTTTAGTTCAGCCGCACCGGCAGGCCTTCGGCGCCGAGGTATTTCTTCACATCGGCGACGGTGTACTGGCCAAAGTGGAAAATGCTGGCGGCGAGGACGGCGTCGGCTTTGCCGGCACGCAGCACATCGACCATGTGCTCGAGTTTGCCGGCGCCACCACTGGCGACCACGGGGACCCCGACGGATTCGCTGATCTGGCGGGTGATCGGCAGGTCGTAACCGGCGCGGGTGCCATCGGCGTCGATGGAATTCAGCACGATCTCCCCGGCCCCGAGCTGGCAGGCGCGGACGGCCCATTCCACGGCATCGAGGCCGGTGGTTTTGCGGCCGCCATGGACAAAGACTTCCCATTTCTCGGGGGCGACGCGTTTGCAGTCGATGCTGACCACGATGCACTGGCTGCCAAATTTTTCCGCCCCGGCGGTGATGAGTTCCGGCGTGGCGATGGCGCTGGAATTGATGCTCACCTTATCGGCGCCGGCCTTGAGCATGGCGCCCATGTCTTCCACCGCGCGGATGCCCCCACCCACAGTAAGCGGCATGAAACACTGCGCGGCGGTGCGTTCGATCACATCGATCATGGTCGCGCGGCCGTGGGCGCTGGCGGTGATATCGAAGAACACCATCTCATCCGCGCCCTGTTCGTTGTAGCGCATGGCGAGTTCCACCGGGTCGCCCACGTTGCGCAGGCCCCCGTCTTCGGCCCGGCCGAACTGCACCCCCCGGGTGACTTTCCCATCGTGGACATCGAGACAGGGAATGACGCGCTTGGTCAGCATGGAAAAGTGGACGGAAAAAGGATGGGTTGGCGGTGTGACAGACGGGCCAGAACAGCGAAAAGAATCGGCACCCGGCAGGTTTGGGAAAATTTCATTGACCCATCAGCGCGAGGCGCTATCACGGTCATCCGTTCCCTGCCAGAGGTGAGTAAAACTTAACGCGCACGATTTATGGGCATTCCGAACGACGATCAACTGGCATCTTCCGCAAAGGGAAGTGAAGCAACCCCGGCTCCCGCCGGTTTCACCCTCGCCCAGGAGCCGCTTTTCGGCCTGGAACCTGAAGTCGCCAAGTATGAAGTCGCGCCGGAACCGCCCACGCCCCCAACACCCGTCGCGGCTCCTTCGGGCCCGGCTTTCGAGGATCTCGGCGAATTGCCCATCAGCTATCAGCAGGACACGATGTTTCTCACCGCACGTGATCCGCGCTGGCTCTTTTGCTACTGGGACTTCGACTGGACGAAGATCCCGACCGGCGCTTTCCGCTACGGCGTGCCGATGTTTTACCTGCGCGTCTCCCGCGTGCTCGGCGGGGAAGAGGGGACGATCGAGATCAAACCCGAGGCGCGGAACTGGTATGTGCCGGTGAATTCCGCCGGGACCCAATATTTTGCCGAGATCGGCTACTACAACAACGAGGGGACTTTTGTTTCCTGCGTGCGCTCCTCGGATGTCGCGACGCCGGTGGAAAACCTCGCGCCGGAAACGCAACCGGCGACCTTCGTGACGGCGCCGCCGAAGCTTTCCTTCGAGCAACTGCTCGAGCTGGTGAAATCGGAGATCGTCGAAGGTGAGTCGCTGCTCCAGGCGGTGAGCCGGATCACCGGCCAGGGTTCGATCGCTTTCCGGGCCGGCCAGGCGCCGACCTGGACGGACGAACAGCGGAAGATTCTCGCCGCCTTACTCGGCACGGCTTTGATCGATCGCATGGGCCTAGGCTCGGCGGAAATCGACGAACTGCTGCGCAAGACGCTCAACGAACGACTCCACAGCGAAAGCGCGAGCGGCTTCGGCGCGGTGTGGCAGCGCGCCCTCGGCGGCGTGAGTGTGCCCGGCGAAAGCAGCCTTTCGAGCGGCTTCGGCGCGGCCGGCCTGGGTGCCTGGAGCGGGGTCACCAGCTGGGGCTGGGGCGCTTCCTGGAGTGCGCAGCCGTTTAGCGCACGGGTCGAACGCGGCTTCTTCATGCACGTGAACGCCGAGGTGATCTTTTACGGCGGCACGCATCCGGATGCGACGGTGTGGATCAATAGCCAGCAGATCCAGCTGAACCCGGACGGCACCTTCCGCTACCACTTCCGCATGCCCGACGGCGACTGGAAGATCCCGGTCGTGGCCGAATCGCCCGACAAGGTCGAGCAACGCAGCGCAACTTTCACGTTCCACCGCGGCACCACGCGCGTGGGCGACGTGGGCGCCACCGGTCAGCCGGAATCTCTCCCGACCGAGCCGATGGGACGGGTGTAAGCCTCGGCGTCAGTAGCTTTTCCCACCGAGAAATAACCCCGCCCATTCCAGGCGGGGTTAATTCATTTCACGCCGGAGACCGGCAGGAACGGATCAGCGGTTGTGGAGTGGCTTCCGCGAAGTGATCGCTACCCCCCTAGTCGCACCAATGGAGCCCACAGCCTGCGGACCAAAGGTCCGCCAGAGTATAGCCTAGGGCCAACGGCCCTAGGTTCTCTCGGTCTCTGTGCATGCGCCCTGGAGGGGCGCCAGACTCGAACTTTTTACGCCGCTAGCGGCAGTGCTTCGGGTTCGCCGAGCAGCACGTCGCGGAGGCGGCGGGCTTCCTGCACGTCCTTGGTACCGAGGGAGCGGCGGACGCGCTCCTTCGTGAAAGGAGTGGGATGAACCACGTAGTGAACGAACCAGGTTCCATGGTTGTTCCAGAGATGGTGGTTCGGGTTTTCGGGGTTGGTACGGATGCTGAGTTTCATTTGGGTGTCGTCGGTTTTGGTGACCGCAGACACATCAGAGATTCGGCTCAGGCCAGAGGCCTTGGCCGCTCATCCCCGCAGGCTTTTCGAGGGCCTACAGGCTCCACCTTCTCAGGGGTTGGGGTCCCTGTCAGGTTGGCGGCCACCGCGATTTGCGGTGGCTCTCTTGATGGTTGCGTTTGTACACGGCAGCGTACGCGCGGGTACGTAACGCGCAAGGGAGAGTTGAGCTTATGACACGGCCGGAGCAGACCCTGAAAAATGGGCCCCAGGAGGACCCATTCGCTTGATCGGTCCGATGTCTCCACCCCCTGTAACCTTCTCGCAGGCGGCTTCGTCTTTCCCGGCGCAACCACTTCCTCCAGATCGCCATGAATCTCGCCGATGTTTTTACGTTCCTCTTTGTCATCCTGGGTTTTGTCATCGTGTACGTCGCCTATTGGCTGGCGACGGCCGGGCTCTTTCCGAGCCTGACCGAGCGATGTGCGGAGCGGCTGGCGCGGTCGCCGATCAAGGCCACGGTGGTGGGGTTGGTCGTCTGGCTGCCGGTGCTGTTCATCGGCACGACGATCAGCAGCAAGGCACCCATTGCGTTTTTCAAATTCTGCGGCGTCATCCTCATGATCCTCTCCACGCTGGTGGCGCTGGCGGGATCGAGCGGCCTGGCGGCGCGAGTCGGGGCTGGGTTGCCGGCGGCGCGCGATGCGCAGGAACCCTGGCGGCGCGTACTCCGCGGGGGGACGATTCTGGCGCTGACCTTTGTCCTGCCCTTCATCGGCTGGCTGGTGATGGTGTGGGCGTTTGTGGCAGGCTTTGGCGCGGTGATCATGGGGCGGCCGAAGCCGGATGCTTTGCCCGTGGCGGAACCCGCCCCGGCTTCACTGTCCGCGGCTGAACCGGCCACGCCATGAACCTGCCCCGCCGCCAATTTCTCGTCGGCGGCACGCTCGCCGCGACGCTGACGGGCTGTGGCCGTTCGACGCGGGAAATGCGCGACGATTTCCGGCGCCTGCTGGGTCAGCCGACCGCTCCGCTGCTCACCGGGCCCTTCACCGCGCCGACCAGCCCGACGCTCGACGACGCCTCCCACGTGCTCAACCGCCTCACCTTCGGCCCACGCCCTGGCGACTACGCCCGGGTGGCCCAACTCGGGGCGAAAGCCTTCATCGAGGAGCAGCTCGCGCCGGAGAAGATCGAGGACACGCTTTGTGCCCGGGTGGTGCGGCACGAGTTCGATTCGCTGGCCGATCCGGACAGCAAACTTTTTCCCCGCAAAGGGCAGGCACAGGATTCCCTTGCCGCACTGTTTCCGACCCTGAAAGACCGCGGCGCGCGCGTCGGCGATCTTTACGATTCCGACGAGAAGGCCTTGCTGCGCGATCTCACGCGCTCGACGATTCTCCGCGCGGTGCTGAGCGAACGGCAGCTTTATGAAGTGATGGTCCAGTTCTGGTCGGACCACTTCAATATCGACCCGTCCAAGGGCGAATGCCGCTGGCTGAAGGCAGCGGATGATCGCGATGTGATCCGTGCGCATGCGCTGGGCAATTTCCGCGAGATGGTCCGCGCCAGCGCGGTGAGCCCCGCGATGCTTTGGTATCTCGATGGGCGGGCGAATCGCCGGCGTACGCCGCAGGACACGCCGAACGAAAATTACGCGCGGGAGCTGATGGAGCTGCACACGCTCGGCGTGCACGGCGGCTACACCCAGCAGGACGTGATGGAGGTGGCGCGTTGCCTCACCGGCTGGACCTGCCGGGAAAAAAAGAAGTTCTTCAAAGGGCGCGTGGAGTTTCATCCCCGCGATCACGACGACGGGCCAAAGAAGGTGCTCGGCGTGAACATTCCCGCCGGGCTCGGCGCCGCCGATCTCGATCGGGTGCTGGAGATCGTGACGTCGCATCCGAGCTGCGCGAACTACGTCTCGTGGAAACTCTGCCGGCGGTTCATCACCGACGAACCGCCCGCAGCGGCGGTGGAAGCCACGGCGAAAGCCTTTGCCGATTCGAAGGGCGATATTCGCACCACCTTGCGTGCGCTGTTTGCCACACCGGAATTTTGGGCCGAGGAAACACGCGGCGCGAAGTTCAAGCGGCCCTTCCATTTCGTGGTTTCGGCGGTGCGGGCCAGCCACGCGGAGACGGACGCTTCGCCGCAACTCGTCGAATACCTGCAACGGCTCGGCCACACGCCCTTCCGCTACCCGACGCCGGATGGCTATCCGGAGGAAGCTTCCCACTGGCAATCGACGCTGCTCTGGCGCTGGAATTTCGCCGCCGCACTCGCCGAGAACCGGGTGAAGGGCACACGCCTGGTCCGCGGAGAATTGCGCAAAATGGCGGGCAGCGACGAAACGCTCCTCGCGCTGCTCCTGGGCCGGAAACCGACCGAGACTGAGCAGACTGCTTTCGCACAATCCGGCGGAAACCTGGCTCTCGCGCTGGCTTCGCCGGCTTTCCAACGCTGCTGATCTCCCCATGTCCACGCCGCAAGCCATCATCACCGGCAATCGCGACGAGCGCCGCACGCTGATCGTCATCTTCCAGCGCGGCGCCGCCGACGGCCTCGCCCTCGTGCCGCCGATCGAGGACGACCACTACTACCGGGCGCGTCCCCGATTGGGCATCAAGAAGACCGATGCGGTGCGGCTCGACGATCGTTTCGGCCTGCACCCGAATCTTCGCCCGCTCGCGCCGGCGTGGCAGGAGGGTGATCTCGCGATCGTCCACGCCTGCGGGATCGAAGACGACAACCGCTCGCACTTCGAAGCGCAGGATTTGATGGAGCACGGCGGCGTGGCCGCAGGCGGCTGGCTGGGGCGGTTCCTGCGGGCGCGGCCATCGACCAGCGGCGCACTCGCCTGTGTCGCGGTGGGCAAGGCGCTGCCGGAATGCCTGCTCGGCGCGCCTTCGGTGACCGTGATGCAGTCGCTCAATGACTTCGCCCTCGGCGGAAAATCCGGCGACCTCGGCACACAACTCCAGCGCCTCTACGCCATGGAAAACGGCCAGCTCGGCACGGCGGCGCGCGATACGTTCGATGCGATCAAACGCATCGACGCCATGCGCAGCCAGCCCTACCGCCCGGCCAATGGCGCGGTGTACGAGACCAAGGACGAATTCGCGACCGGCCTCCAGCAACTCGCCCAGCTGATCAAAGCCGACGTCGGACTCGAAGCGGCTTCGATCGATATCAACGGCTGGGACTCGCACTTCACCCAGGAAACCCTGCTCAACCCGCTGGCGACCCGCCTCGCGAATGGCCTCGCCGCTTTCCGCCAGGATCTCGGTGAGCGGATGCAAACGGTCTCGGTGGTGATCATGACCGAATTCGGTCGCACGGTGCAGGAGAACTCCGCTTTTGGGACCGATCACGGCCGGGGCGGGGCGATGTTTGTCCTCGGCGGCGGGGTGCAGGGCGGGCGTTTCCATGGTGCCTGGAAAGGCCTTGGCCAGCTCGTGCCGCGAGGGCTGAGCACGAGCTACGAAGATTTGCCGGTGCTGAACAACTACCGCGATGTGCTCGCGCCGGTCCTCCTCCGCCATGGGGCGCGCAGCGAGGACTTGCCGAAGATCTTTCCTGACTTCGCGCTCTCGCCGTTGTCGCTCTACTCCTGAGTCCACCGTTCCGGGTGGTTCCCACTGGCGTACGGTCTTTTCTCAGGATCGCAATCTTGCGAGTGCGAGTTTCGTAAAAATTTGCGGCGCCGAGGCCGCCCAGAGGAGCGCGAGTTACTCTTACGGCGCCAGAGGAATACCCCGGCCTGAGCCTCCCGTCGGGGGCCGGCGCGGAAATCCCAGCAAGGCAGGGCACGACCGGTGCTTAAGCAAGAGTGGATAGTTCCAGACCCGCTTGCGCCATGAATTTCCTCGTCGTCGATGACAACCGCCTTCTCAATCGTTTCCTGACGACATTCTTCCGCGACAAAGGCCATAGCGCCGCGTCGCTGACAGAAGGGACCAAGGTGGAATCGTGGCTGGAGAAGAATCCCTGTGACGCGATCATCCTCGATATCGGCCTGCCGAAAGTCGACGGGATCACGCTGATTTCCGTCATCCGCCAAAAATTTCCAGACCTCCCGATCGTGATGTTCACCGGCCTCGGTTACGACGAAGCCGCCATGCAAAAAGCCCGGGCCGCCGGCGCCAATGGCTACGTGAGCAAAGGCCTCGGGCCGTCTGAGATCTATGCGGCCGTGATGCGGGTGCTCGCCCAGCACGGCGTGGCTACTTCCTAGATTTTTCCAAACCACTTTTCCTGTCGATCCAATGATCTGCTTCCTGCCTCTCTCCATCGTACGTGCGCTCGGGCGCCGTTTTAATGGTCCGGTCGAGAGCAAGAGCACGGTCCGCGCTCGCTAGTCCGCGTTCGCTCCCCTCAACGTTTTTGCCGGTTCGAGCCGCCCCACGGTGGGGCGGCTTTTTTCTGCCTGGACGCCGGTCAAATGAAGCGGAAGCCGGCAAACCGCTTTTCGCGGGAGGATTTGCCCTGAGCAGGTTTCCGGGTTACCCGTCTTCCCCTTTCCCTAAATCCTATGACCACCCCACGAGTTACCATTTACGACACCACCTTGCGCGACGGCACGCAGGGCACGGGGATTTCGTTCTCGGTGCTCGATAAGATCCGGGTCGCGGAGAAGCTCGACGACTTCGGCGTTCACTACATCGAAGGGGGCTGGCCGGGGTCGAATCCCAAGGACGCCACCTTTTTCGAGGAAGCAGCCAAGCGCACCTGGAAGCACGCGAAGATCACGGCCTTTGGCATGACCCGCCGCGGCCGGATGAAGGTCGAGGACGATGCGCAGGTGCAGATGCTCCTCGATGCGAAGACGCCCGCCGTGACCATCGTCGGGAAGACGTGGCCGCTACACGTGACCGAAGTTTTCCAGGTGTCGCTCGAGGAAAACCTCGCGATGATTTCCGACACCGTCGCCTATCTGAAAAAGCACGGCCGCGAGGTGCTCTACGATGCGGAACATTTCTTCGACAGCTATCGCGAGAACCCCGAATACTCCCTCCAGACGATCAAGGCCGCGCGCGACGCCGGCGCCGATCTGATCGTGCTCTGTGAGACGAACGGCGGTGCGTTGCCGGAATTTGTCGCCGAGACGACGGCGAAAGTCGTGGCTGAACTCGGCTGTGGGGTCGGTATTCACACGCACAACGACGGCGGCGTCGGCGTGGCCAATGCGCTCGCCGCGATCCGCAATGGCGCGGTGCAGGTGCAGGGGACGATCAATGGCTATGGCGAACGGGTGGGCAACTGCAACCTGACCACCATCATGCCGAACCTGCAGCTGAAGATGGGCATCGAGCTCGGGCTCGATCTCACCCGGCTGCGCGAGCTTTCCAATTTCGTCGACGAACTGGCCAACGTGCCGCACGACATCCGCGCGCCCTACGTGGGCCTCGCGGCTTTCACCCACAAGGGCGGCCTGCACGTACACGCGGTGGCCAAGCTGGCGCGCACCTACGAGCACATCGATCCGGAACTCGTGGGCAACGAACGCGTGATCACCATCTCGGACATGTCCGGGCAATCGAACGTGATCGTGAAGGCGGAAACGCTCGGCTTTAAATTTGCCAAAGGCGCGCCCGAGGTGGCGAAGATCCTCTCCGAAGTGAAGCGCCTCGAATCCGAAGGCTACGAATTCGAAGCGGCCGAAGCGTCGTTCGAACTGCTCATCCGCAAGACCCTGGGCCAGCACACGCCGCTCTTCGATCTCGACGAATACCACTGCTCTTTCCGCCGTGCGGGCAAGAGCGACTGGAACAAGTGCGAGGCCACGGTGAAGCTGCACCTCAACGGGGAAAAGTCGTACACGGTGGAGGAAGGGGACGGCCCGGTGAACGCACTCGACGCGGCGCTGCGCAAGGCCCTGCGCCCGTACTATCCGCAGATCGATGCCATCGTGCTCGAAGACTACAAGGTGCGTATCATCAACGGCCAGCAAGGCACCGCGGCGCGCACCCGCGTTTTCATCGTCTCGACCGATAGCACCACCGGCCGCACCTGGGGCACGGTGGGCGTGAGTGACAATATCATCGAAGCCAGCTGGCTCGCGCTGGTGGACAGCTTCGAATACCAGCTGCGAAAGAAGTAGGTGCTTTTCAAAGCAGGTTGAATTGAGGGGTAGCCGCTGTCTGCGCCTCGGAGGGGCGCTTGGAAATTAGCCGGCGGTAACACCGCCGGATCACCCCACAAAAACAGATGCATCCCGGAGGGATACGGGAAGCGTTTGCGATCCGATTAGAGCGGCCCAACGCCTCCGAGTTCAGTGACAGAGGCTGGCGAAGACAGACTCCACGACGAAAAAGAGCCTGCCGCTGGTCTCAATTCGCTGGAGCGCTTGGTTAGAACGGGCGGTTACGGAGAAGGCTGCCATCGGGATTGCTGGCCTCATCATCACGGCGGGTGGGATAGTAAGCTGCCTTGTGCCGGAGATCGTAAAAGAGCAACCCGTGAATGCCCATGGCGTCGCGCTTCCGCACACGACGCTGCCAAAGCTGGGAAAACACCTCTTGCAGGCGGACCGGGTCGGCGCGGGCGCAAACCTCGTCGATGAAGGCAACATCCTCGCCGGGTGGAAAAACCACCGCGAACTCCTCGTCAGTGGCGGCGAAGATGTCATAGACGCAGTTGTCGGCACCATCAATGACCTGGATGTTCGGCATGGTTGCTTGGCCTAACTTAGTTCATAGCCGCTCGGCGACTCGGAAAACAGATTCAACCCCTGCGGAGTTGGGTCGTTTTTAGCACACCTAAATTATCCGCTCTAAATCACCCTTCCCGCGCCCCTGCCGGGGCGCATGACTTGTCTAGGGATTGGGATCCGGGGGTTGTTATCCCCGGCTAATCTCCAGCGATCCCTCCGGGATGGCCCAAAACGGCCACAATTTTATTTACGTCGCCTTTAGAGCGCCGCTTCGATCGCGGCGATCAGCTTGGCGTCGTCGGGCTCCGTATCGCTGTCGTAGCGGGAGAGAATCTTTCCGTCTTTGCCGACGAGGAACTTGCCGAAATTCCATTTCACCGAGCCAGGCACGGGCGAATCGCCGCTGGTCAACGCTGCATAGAGCGGATGCTGGCCGGAGCCTTTCACCACGACCTTGGAGAACATCGGGAAAGTGACGCTGAAGCGCGAGGTGCAGAACTTCTTGATCTCCGCTTCGGTGCCAGGTTCCTGGCCGCCGAAGTCGTTGCTGGGAAAGCCGAGCACGACGAGGCCGCGATCCTTGAATTTGCGGTAGAGCGCTTCGAGGCCTTCGTATTGCGGGGTGTAGCCGCACTCAGACGCCACGTTCACGATGAGGAGCACTTTGCCGCCATAGGCTTTGAGCGAGGTGTCTTTGCCGTCGATATCCTTGAGCGGGATCGCGGTAAGATCGGTGGCGGCAGCGGGCAGTGTGCTCATGGCGGCAAAAGTGAGGGCGCAGAGAAAAGCGGAAAGGCGGGAGGTCATCACTCGTCGAGCAAAGCGTCGGATTCGGGCTTTGTCACGCTGGCGGGCTCGCGCTTTTTCACATCGGCCGCACCGCGGATGATGAGCACGATTTCGCCTTTCGGCGCGTGTTTGGTGTAGTGGGCCAGTAGTTCGGCGGGAGTGCCGCGGCGGTATTCCTCGAAGGTCTTGGTCAACTCGCGGGCGACGCAGAGTTCGCGGGTAGGAAGGTGCTGGGCGCAGCACTCGAGCGTTTTCAGAATGCGGTGGGTGCTTTCGAAAAAGACGGTGGTCTCCGGGCGGGCACCGGCGGCGAGGACTTCGCGTTCGCGGCCCCCGCTTTTCACCGGGAGAAAGCCGCCATAGTAAAACTGCTCAGCGTCGAAGCCGCTACCGATCAAGCCCGTGAGCACCGCACTCGGGCCAGGCAGAATGGTGTAGGGCAGGCCGCGCTCCTGACAGGCGCGCAGGAGGCGGTGGCCGGGATCGCTGATGCCAGGCAGCCCGGCATCCGAGATCACCGCGATGTGTTTGCCGGCAGCGATTTGCTCGATGAGTTCGGCGGTCCGGCGCGCTTCGTTGTGCTCGTGGTAGGAGACGAGCGGCTTGGCGATCTGGTAATGCTGCAGGAGCCGCAGGGAATGGCGGGTGTCTTCACACGCGATCACATCGGCCGCTTTCAAGGTCTCCAAGGCCCGCAGGGTGATGTCGGCGAGATTTCCGATGGGCGTGGCAACGAGACTGAGCATGGGCAGTCACCCACTTTGGCGCACGCCTTCTGCGGTACCAAGCGAATTGCGCAAACCGCCCGGCGTAACCCGATCGAACTATGTGACCCGCGCCACGTGGGTGATACAGTTCGGGCCATGAAAACGTGCGCTGCCTTCCTCGCGTTCGCCCTCGGTTTGATCTGCGCCATGCCGGCGTCGGCGAGCGATATCCGCATCTATTCCGGCACCCGCAAACGCCAGACCTTCACGAGCATGAACTACGCGGCGGAGACCTTCCGCACCTATCTTGTGATCGATCAGACCACGAAGCAGTTCACCTTCGTCACGTACTTCACCAAAACCCGCTCCCACTTCGAGTCCACAGAGACCGCCGATGTGCTCGCCACGGTGCCCAATTCCCCAGCGATCACCAAGGACACCCGGCGCTTCATGTACGCGTCGAGTTCAGACTCAAGTGTGCCCGTGAATACCTTCCGTTTTCGCAGCGGGGGCAAACCAGCGCTACTGCCGATCGCGACGGACAACCCGCAGCTCACCGCCCGCACGTTTTCCTACACCGGCCTGTTTTATGCGTTCGCCGCTTACAACTACGAGGAGTCAGCCACGTTTGTGTATCAGAAACGGCTGACCATGCTGGCTAATGACGGGAACAAGAACCTCACCGGAGCCGTGGACCTCGTGCTCGACGACCTGCGGGCACGGAAGCTGATCGACTAATTCCTCAGCGTCTACACGAGCCGCAGTTGCACGTCGTCGAAGATCTTGCCGAGGGGGGTGGAGACGGCGGCGGCCACGTAGCTGACGCCGCCGATTTTTACGGGGCCGATGCTCTGGGCGACGAAACCGTAGCCGTCGTTGGCATCGGCGGTGCCGGAGACCTGGCCCTTGATCGTGATGGAGGCGATGCGGGAAAGCAGCGGGGTGGTGGTGCCGACCTTGGTGTCGTCGGCGGTGGCAAAGTCGTTGTCGCCGCCCACATTCACACTGGCGGCGATGCTGGAGGAGGTGAAATCGCGCAGGACCGAGATGGGGCCGAGCGTGGCATCTTCGTTGTTGCCGATGAGATCGTTGCGCAGGCCACCAGCGATAAGGGCATCGGTGACGCTGCCTTTGACGGTGAGGCTGGTGAAACCGGGCGCGGAGAACCCGGGCTGGTAGGCAAAGAACAGCTTCGCGGTATTCTGCCCGCTGCCGCGGATGTCGCCGCCGACAGAGACTTTGCCCGCGGATTGCGCGATGTAAATCAGGGGCGCATTCATCGCGCTGGCCGAGGTCAGGTCACCAGCCACGGTGATGCTCGTGGCCTTCTGGCCGGCCAGGGTGGACTGGCCGGGGAAGACCCCCCCGAGGATGTCACCCCCAATTTTCACCACGCCGAGAGAAGCGGTCGCCGAGACGTCGCCGCCCTGCGGAGCGGCGCGCAGCGAACCGCCAATCGTGAGGAAATCGATTCCTCCGGCGGTCGCGCGAAGGCTGCCGGAATTCGGGTTGGCGCCTCCAGCGAGATCACCGCGGATGAGGACTTTGCCAAAGGAATCGGCCTGGATCTGAGCGGTCGTAAAGGTCCCGGTGCCACCATCCACGCTGCCAATCGTGAGCGCATTGACTCGGCCCCCGACGGAGATGGCACCCGTTTCGATATTGCTGCCGCCGCGCAAGGCGCCGACTTTCAGCGTGCCGACATTGCCCCCAATCACCATGGAGCCATTCGTAGGGCCGGCGCCGCCTTGGATGGCGCCGACGATCGTGAGCGATCCGACATTGCCCGAGACGGTGAGGGCGCGGGAATTCCCGTCGATATCCGGCGAACCGACGATGCCGCCCCCGATGACGCCGGTGCCAATGCTGCTGAGAATGAGCTGGGTGCTCGATCCGGTCGCGGTGCCAAATTCGGTCGGGCTGACCAGCGAACCTTTAATCGTGAGTTTACCGACATTGCCGCCGGTGAGCAACCCGCCCCCGAAGGGGCTGCCCAGGATGTCGCCCCCGACCGTGACGGTGCCGACATCGCCCAGCGCGACACCACCACCGGGGAAGGCGAAGACATTGGGGACTTCATTGCCGCCGCCAATGATCGAGCCGCCGAGGAAAAACGAAGGAGCACCCGGGCCGAGTGAGATGACACCGCCACCGGTGCCCGTATTGCCGATCACATCGCCATTGATTCGCACGGGGCCGATCGAGCCGCCAAAGAAGCTGATCTGCTCCAGGCGAAAAACCGTCTGGTAGCTGCCGGAGCCGCCCTTCAAGCTGCCGCCGATGGTCAGGCCGCCGACGGTGCCGTTGACCTTGATCGAGCCGGAGAAATCGCCGGTGCTACCCTGCACATCGAGGCCAATTTTGATCGGGCCAGTATTGCCGGTGACGAAGATGCTGCCCGCATTCAGCGTGGTGCCGCCGCGCATCGTACCACCGATGGTGAGCGCGCCGGTGTTGCCGGTGATTTTCAGCGAACCGGACAACTCCCCTCCTCCCCCAAAAGCATCGCGCCCGATCTTGATCGGACCTGCGTTGCCGGTAACGAAGATGGCCCCGCTATTGAGGCCGGCTCCGCCGATGAGTGAACCATTGATCGTGATCGAGGTGGCGTTGCCGATGACTTCGATGGCTTTTTCCTCCGAGACGGCGCCGGTCACGTCGCCACCAATGAAGATCGGGCCGGCTCCGCCACCTGCGAAGATCTGGCCGCGGCCGGTGTCGGCGGTGTTGTCCAGCGCGCCAAAAACCGAGTCGCGGATGGTGAGTTTGCCGAGTTTTCCGGTGGTGACAATCTTGCCGGATTCGTCGCCCGCACCAGCCACGAGATCACCCCCGATGAAGACGCTCGTAAAAGCAAGGGCGTCGAGGCGGCCGCTGAAATTGGTCGCGGTGCCGCGGAGATCGCCCCCGATTTTTACGGTGCCGGCTTTGCCCGTCACATTGATACGGGCGCCGATCACGTTACCAGCGACGTCCAGCTTGCCGAGATCACCGGAGATCTGGGAGACACCGTTACCGCTCGCCGGTTTCGTGGCGTCACCAAAGAGGCCCATCGACATGACTTTGAGTGATTTCACCGCGGGGAGCGGGCTGGTGCCATTGCCGGCATCGATTTCGCCGAGGTCGCCTTTGATCACGACATTGCCGAGGTCGAGCGAGGTGGTGATGCGGCCGATATTCACAAAGCCATCGCCGCCCGGGGAGCGCGTCACCACGGTCGTGATGTTTGCGCCGTCCATGCCCGCGCCGGTCAGGGTGATCTCGGACGGGCTGCCATTCATGGCAAACGTCACGCTGCCGGACAGATTCTTGTCGGAGATGATTTTGACGATGTCGCCATCCACGCCGTCGACGAAGGTAAGCACCGTCGCGGGAGCGATACGGGCTTCGAGCGGCTCGATGAGCGCGGGGGCGAAGGAGCGAATCTGGTGAAAGGACGGGCGGGCCTCGGTGGCGTGCATAGCGGCAGAGGGTGAACGAAATGAGGTCAAAGGCCAATCCGCCAAACGACGGATGCACCCAAAATTTGGGGAACCATGCATCCAACCGGCTAAGCACGGCGGAAGAAGGAAGGTCAGCGGTTTTGCCCGCCCGAGGAATTGCCTACGCCCGAAGGCGTATTCCGGAGTGGAGGCGAAATCCGCATGCTGCCGAAGTGAAAACGAACCATCCATCGCTCCTGAATCATTTGCTGCTCACGGCCACTCAAGCCGTTCGCCGGTTCTTCACCGCGGGTCCAGAAGGACTCGCGGGAGCCAGGGCCGATGTCCTGTTTTTCCGTTCGGAACAGAACTTTCACGCCGTGCCGGATCGCGCCGAATGCTTTCTGATCGACGCGCTGATTCAGCCCGCGCAGCCGGACGCGACCTGGCAGCCGGGGGATCTCACGCTGTTTCCCTTCGAGGTGGAAAATGGCGAATCGCCGTGCCGGGTGCTCGAAACCGAGGTGCTGGAGGCGCGCCGGTTTCAATCGGCGAATGACCGGACCTGCGTGGGTGCCCGGCGGGTGCGGCTGCGGGTGGCCATTCGCCCGGGGGTGACCCAGCTTCACTTCCGGCATCGCGACGCGGATTTCGGACAAATCATGCTGCCGGAACCTGCGCTGCTCGCGGCGTAAGCAGCTTCGCAGACTCAGCGGCGCGCGAGGTCTCGCGTACTCCGGTAGTCGTATTTCGCACCGGCCTGGCGGCCTCCAGTTTCCCCCCGGATGCGGCGCACTCGCCGTCACTCCATTTCCATTCACCTCATGCCAATATGCTGAAACCCATCCTCACCACTCTCCTGCTCCTCACCGCCGCGACGGTCACCGTGCACGCTGAAGACCTCAAGGCGCTCGAAACCAAAGTCGACGCCGCGCTCGCGGCCTACAACGCGGGCGACGCGAAGAAATTCTTCACCGACTTTTCCAAGTCCATGGAATCGATCGCCACTCCGCAGGCCTTCGATGCGCTCTACACCCAGGGCTCGAAAAAGCTCTACGGTAACTATGTGTCGCGCGAGCTGATCAAAGGCGAATCGGTGACCGAAGGCGACCAACTGCTGCTCATGTACAAAGCGAAGTGCACGCAGAACGACCAGGTGAAGCTGGCGATCAATGTGCAGAAGGAAGGCAACGAGTACCGGCTAGTGCAGCTGCAGTTCGTGGGGCTGTAAGCCGCCCGCATTTTCCGGGCTGCGGCCGCCCTCCGAAACCGGCCGCAGCCTCGGGCTGCGCACAGTTTCACCGCAAAGGTGCAAAGGGCGCGGAGAAACGCAAAGGGAACAAAAGAGGGGCGGCTCAGGGAAAGTGAGCTGCCCTTCGCTTGATTCTCTGGGCGGAACTTCGCGTCCTTTGCGCCTTTGCGTTGAACCCCACCAGCACAGCGGACGGCCAGCTGTCACAGTTTTCCCATTGCCAAGGCCGGGGTCCTGCGCCTTCATTGCCCTCCCATGATCCGCCCCGTCGCGAGCACTACTACGACGAATTAGGCGTTCGCGAACTTTAGTCCCGCGAACGCTCAACGCCTCCGACTGCCCTGGTCCGAGGCGTTTTTGTTTCCCCGGATTCGCCCCATTTTCCCAGCTCCAATCACCCACCGCTCCCAAGTCCATGTCCGACGAACGCAAATCTCTCGAACAGCGCCACCAGATGTCCGATCTGGAGCGCCTGCGCCACTCCGCCGCCCACGTGCTGGCCACGGCTATCCTGCGCATCTGGCCGGAAGCGCAATTCGCGGCGGGTCCGCCGGTGGAAAACGGCTTTTACTACGACGTCGAATTGCCGCACCGCATCTCGCCGGAAGACTTCCTCACGATCGAGGCGGAGATGAAAAAGGAGATCAAAGCGAACAACGTCTTTGAGCGCACGGTGGTGTCGAGGGAAGAAGCGATCGCGCTGGCCAATTCGGGCCGGCTCGGCGGCCTGAGTGAGCGGCCGGGGAATGTTTCGAAGTTCAAGATCGGCAATCTCCAGGACATTCCGGAAGGCGAAGAAATCTCGCTCTACCGCAATGGCGACTTCCTCGATCTCTGCGCGGGACCGCACGTCATGCGCACGGGAAATATCGGCGCCTTCAAGCTGACCCATGTGGCCAGCGCTTATTACAAAGGCGACGAAAAGAATCCACAGCTCCAGCGCATCTACGGCACCGCTTTCAAAAACAAGACGGAGATGGAGGCCTACTTCACCATGCTGGAGGAGGCGAAAAAGCGCGACCACCGCAAGCTCGGCAAGGAGCTGGAACTTTTCTGCTTCGACGAAGACGTCGGCCCCGGCCTGGCCATGTGGCTGCCCCGCGGCACGGTGTTGATCGAGGAACTCGAACGGCTCGCGAAGGAAACGGAATTCGCCGCCGGCTATGACCGAGTGCGCACGCCGCACCTGGCGCGTGAGAACATGTATCTCACCAGCGGCCACCTCCCATACTACGCGGAATCGATGTTCCCGCCGATGATCCTCGAAGAAGGGACGGAGGGACCCGACGGCCAGAAATCCGGGGGTGATCGCTATTATTTGAAAGCGATGAACTGCCCGCATCATCACAAGCTCTTCGGAGCGGTGCCGCGCAGCTATCGCGACCTGCCGTTGCGCCTGGCGGAATACGGCACCTGCTATCGTTATGAGCAGAGCGGCGAGCTTTTCGGGCTCATGCGCGTGCGGGCGATGCAGATGAACGACGCGCACATCTATTGTACCGAGGAGCAGTTCGAAGAGGAATTCCGGGCGGTGAACGAGATGTACCTGAAGTACTTCAAGATCTTCGGGATCGAGAAGTACGTGATGCGTTTCTCTACGCATGATCCGGCCAAGCTCGGGCAGAAGTTCGTCGACAACTCGCCGCTCTGGCTGAAGACCGAGGACATGGTCCGCGGCGTTCTCCAGCGCAGCGGAATCAACTACATCGAGGTGCCAAACGAAGCCGCCTTCTACGGCCCGAAGATCGACGTGCAGGTGTGGAGCGCGATTGGCCGCGAATTCACCATCGCCACGAATCAGGTCGATTTCGCCGTGCCGCCGCGTTTTGGCCTGACCTATCGCGACCGCGACAACAGCGACAAAACCCCGCTCTGCATCCACCGCGCGCCGCTCGGGACGCACGAACGTTTCATCGGCTTCCTCATCGAGCACTACGCCGGCAATTTCCCGCTCTGGCTCGCGCCGGAGCAGGTGCGAATCCTACCTATCGGCGATGAAGAACCGCTCGTCGCCTACGCCAAGGGCATCCAGGCCGAACTCCGCGCCGAGGGAGTCCGGGCCACGCTCGATGCGGGGACCGACCCGATCAAAGCGAAGATCGCCGCTGCCGAACAGATGAAGACGCACACCATGCTCGTCCTCGGCAACCGCGACCTCGAAGCCGGCAACATTTCCGTGCGTGTGCACGGCAAGGGCAATCTCGGCGCCAAACCGCGCGCCGAAGTGATCGCCGACATCCTCGCCTCGATCAAAGAGCGACGGGCGTAGTCGTCGAAGAACAGGAACGACGTATGGAATCTCTTCCCCACCGAGGGGAAGAGAAGGGCTGGGGGGGGCGGGTGCAAATCGGCAAAAAGCCCCACAAATTTGCATCTTTTCGCCACCTCGGGTATGAGAAACTCGAATGAGACTCACACTGGCTGGTATGGCACCACGAACTTTTTTGGGAGCTTTGTGCTCGGCGGCCCTCGCAACGCAGACCTCGGCCGCGGAATTTGCGCATTTCGAACCTTGGACGGCGGTTCAGGGGCGTGATGGAAATTTTTACGGCGAAGCCGCCGAGTATGGCCCCTATGGCGGGGGAACCGTGTATCAATTGATTCATCCCGGAATGCGTCGCCACGTCACCGGATTCACCCGCGCTCCGCATTCAGCGATCACGAATACGGGTGGGTCCGTCCCGGTCGGCGGGCTGGCCGTCGGCCCGGATGGTGCGCTCTATGGCCGCACTGCTTTTGGAGGAGCTTTTTCTGGGGGCGTGATTTTCAAACTCGATCCCCAAACCCGGAAGCGGACCACCTTGTACCATCTGGCCACCTGGGATAGCGCTGGAGCCATCATGGTGGCACGAGACGGCACCATCTACCAGTCGGTGAATAGCTATCGCGTGCCGGAGGTGATGCGAATCGCGAAGGACGGGACTATCACTCATCTGCCTTTTCCGGACGAGTATGTGTCCTCGCTGATCGAGTCCGCGAGCGGCGAAATTTTCGCGGCTGGTGGTCAGACGGGAACGATTTGGCGGCTGAACAACACGAATACATTCGACTTGCTGGCCACGGTCGGCCGCAATGCGGCACTCAAGGTAGCCTTGGCTGATGGGAGCCTGTTGGGCTCGAGTTTTTCGTACTCCGGCACGACGACGACCACGGTCTTCCGCGTGGCCCCCAATGGCGACCTGTCCACGCTCCATGACTTCACAAGCTTCGAAGGATCCTCGGTCCTTTCGCTCTTCGTCGCCGCCGATGGATCCTACCTGGGCAGCACGTATAGTGGCGGGCTGGAGGGATACGGCACCATTTTTAAGATCGCGGCGACCGACAGCAGTTTTTCGATCATCCAACACCTGCCAGGTCCAAATTCAAAAGGCCGGGGCCAGACTTGGCTGAATCGGGTGTTTCCTTTGGTCTTGGAAGAAGCGGGTGAAAACCTGCCGCCCTGCGCCAAGGACGATATCATCCCGGCTAGCCGGGTACGCCCGCCGAAGGGTTCCGGGCCCGGTACGCTGCCTGAAGTTCGGATCGCCGCTCTGGCGAACGACCGCGATACGAACAAAGACCTGCTCACGATCACCCAGGTCGGCAGCCCGACCCAAGGCACGGCGACTCTCGATCCTTCGACACAGCGGATCGTTTATGTGGCTAACTCCACCGAAGTGCAAAATGACTCATTCTCTTACACCATCTCCGATGGACACGGCGGCACCGCGCAGGCCCGGGTCGTGATCCGGACCAATCCGGCGGGTCGCTACGAGGGCGCCGTGACGACCGTACCCGGCGCGGTGAGTGGCGATCCGGGTTCTCCAGTCGGGACGCTCACCTTGCGAGTCAATGCCAGCGGGACCGCCCGCGCAGTAGCCCGGATCTATGATCGCAAATTTTCCTTCACCGGCCAATTCAACGAGCTGAACCAGTTCGGAAAAACCCTGGCGCGCAAACCGGGCACCAGCGACATCACAGCCCTGCAACTTCATTTGCGCCCGAATGGCGCTTCCTGGACGATCGAGGCCGAGGTGCGCAAGGATTACCACCCTTCGACAGCGACGCTGGCGCCTTCACCTTAGCAGGCTTTTCCGCACCATCCGGCTACTGTAGATCCATCTGCGGCAGCGCTTCTGGAGCGAGCCGGCTGGGGCTTGCGCGACTAACGAACCGTGGCCGAAGGTGTCGCGTTGACAGCCCAGGCGTCATCGGAAAAAAGGAGGCGGAAATTCGCCACTCCCTATCCCAAGCCCCGACCTCCCCGTGCGCCCCCGTGGTTTTCTTTCCTTCGCCCTGCTTGGTTGGTTCGGTCTTTCAACGATGGGCTGGTCCGTGGCAGACGACCCGTACCTCTCGGATCTGGAAGAGGCCTATAAAACCCGCCTCGTGAGACTTTTGGCGGAGTCCGATCCGGCGGAGATTGCCCGGCAGCGCGAGGAATTGAAGGCGTGGCTTGGGGCCGTAGCGAGGGAACGGTTTGCCTGGGAACGGGATGTCAGCGGAGTGGGTAGCTTGATCCATTCGTTCAGCGAATTTCGGATCATCACGGAAGACATCCGGGGGCTGGTGCTCAAGGTCGAAGATCAAGCCCGGAAGATGGCGACGGAAGAGAACGAGAAAATCGAGGCAGAGATTGCCGAGTTCCTCGCCATCGTCGGACCGAGCTGCTTGGCCGCGCAGAACGAAAAAGATCTGGATCCCCTGTCGGACGAGCTCCGGCGGCTCTGCGCCAAGAATTGGTCCACCTCAGAGGCCGAGTCGCGCCGGCAGGACCGCTTGCGGGAAGCCGACCGAACGGTTCGGACGTGGCAGGCCTATCTCACTGACCTGGAATTTGGTTACGTGGAAGCAGCGAAACAGGACCTGAAGAGAATCGGAGAAATTTCGCAGGAACCCTTCATCGCTCCCCGGGAAATCGAGCAACGGCTGACTAGCTCCGCTCCATCCGGAAAGGACCATGCGCCGGACGAAACAGCGCCGTGGCCAACCAAGGAGGAAGAGCTGGAGGACGCGTTGAACGCCCTCAAACGCAAATCCAAAGCTCTCGCCAAAAAATCCGACGCCACCTCGCGCCGAACTCGGGAAATCATCCAGGAAATGCTGCTAGGGTGGCTAAAGCCAAATTCCGGGCGCAGCGTGGACTTCCTGATCCTGCTGCTGCCTCCAAATGCCCCGGCGGATGTGCGCAGTGACTGCGAAAAATTGAAGACCGCGCTCCTGCCTACGCTCCAGAGCCGGGCGAATGCCTATGTGGCTTCCGCCGATGCCCTGGCGGAACGCACCCGCAAAGAGTGCCTCAAAGCAACAAAGCAAACCGACCTCAGCCGACTGCTTCGCGATATCGACGGAGCGAAGAAACATGCCCCCGTCATGCAGCACGGGGCGGCCACCGACCGGGCCACGGAGCAAGTCGAGGCGGCGGAAAGAACCGTCACCCTCTGGATGGACTATCTCGCAGCGAAGGAGGTGAATGACACGGAAACGGCTCGCCTGGGTCTGATCCATTTTCCGGAAAAGGAACAGCTTCGACCGATCATTGCACAAGGCGACGTCGAGGCGCGCTTGGAGGAGTTGCAAAGGAAGCAGGGAGGCTGAAAGAACGCAGGGAATGCTCCATTTTGAAGCTTGCTCGCGGGGCGAATCGCGGTTGCGCTTTCCGCGTGGTTCGTTCCGGCCTTTTTCCCATTACTCTCTGCGTTCTGTCCGTCTTGCTCCCGACGCTGGGCGCAGCTCAGGCGCCTGCGGAGGCGCAGCTCAAAGAGGCCGGCGAGCTCTCCAAACAGGGCCGCCACGAAGAGAGCATCGAGTTGCTGAAGAAAATCGTCGCATCGAATCCGACGATCGCACCGGCGTGGGCTTTGCTGGCTGAGAAATACCTCCAGACGAATGACTTCAGTGCCGCCGAAGAAGCCGCCCGGCGAGCCACCGCGTTGGAGCCGAAAAATGCCGAGGCGTGGGTCGCCCTTTCGCGAGCATGCGAGCGCCAGGAAAAGATCAGCGAAAGCGCGCTGGCCGTCACGGAAGCGCTCAAGGTTCGACCGGATTATTTGCCCGCGCTCGTACTGCGTGCCGTGACGGCAATCGATCCGCCCGATGCGATCGCCGCAGCTCAAAAGGCGGTCAAAGTCGCGCCGAAATCCGCCGACGCCTACTTCGCCTTGGGGCGCGTGAAGCTGCGGATGAAACAGAGCGGCGAAGCGGTCGCGGCTTTCAAAAAGGCGGCCCTGATCGATCCCGCCCGCGCGGATTTCCAGCTTTACCTGGCCAAGGCTTCCCTGGCCGCGAAAAATACCTCAACCGCGGTGGCCGCAGCCCAGCGGGCGACGGAGCTTGCGCCTGAAGACCTCGGAGCGTGGCGGGCTCTGGGCGAGGCGCAGAGTCGGACAGGTCAGCTCACGGAGGCGGTGGCCTCTTTGCAAAAGGCCATCGAACTCGATCCGGCCGACGGGAATATTCGCATCGAGATCGGACGCGCTTTTTTGCAATCGGCGGGCAGCGATTGGTCCTCGCCAGCGGTGCAGGAAGCCGTCGGGCATTTCCAAAAAGCGGTCGAACTGGTGCCCGAACTTTTGCCTGCCTGGGAGTGCCTCTACATGTGCCAGAGCAAAGGGCAGCAGCGCGACGGGGCTTCACTCAGTGCGCGCAAAATCACCCTGCTGGAGGGCCGGTTGCCCGATGCCGATGCCGTGAAGAAGCCGGCCGATCTGCAACCTTCCACGACGTTTGCCGATTTCGACGACCTGCACCTGCGGGCGCGCACTTTGCACAGCCAGCACAAATGGACCGAAACAGCGGCGGTGCTCATCCAAATCCAGCGGTTGCGGCCCAACGACATGGTTCTGGTCGTCAATATCATGGATCACCTGAGCCGGGCCGGGCAGAAAGCCATGGCGATCGAAATCGCCCGGGGAGCGGTGGCGCGTTTCCCCAAGGATGCCGCGGCGCATTTTGCGCTCGGGACGGCCCTGATCAACGACCGGCAATTCAAAGCAGCCGTCGTCGAGACCGCACGCGCGGTGGAACTCGAACCAAAAAAAGCACCTTTCCTCTTCGCCCACAGCGGTTGTCTTTGCGAACTGGACCGGCGGCCTGAAGCGATCAAGATTTTAACGGACGCCCTGCGGCTCGAACCGCAAAACCGGCTGATCTGGCAGGCACTCGCCATTTGCTACAACCGCGACAAAAATTACACGCAGGGCGAAGCCTATTTGCAAAAACTCCTCGAAGAGATCCCGCTGGCATCCGCCGGGTGGTACAATCTCGGAAGGCTGCGCAACGAGGCCGGCGACCGGCCGGGCGCCCTCTCGGCTTTCGAGCGAGCCGTCGAGATCAACCCCGGCGACCGGGAATCGTGGATGGGCATTGGCAAAACCTATCTCGCGCTGAACGAACCGGCCAAAGCGTGTGCTCCCCTCACTCACGCAGCCACCGGCCCACAGCCCGATGGGGACGCGCTAAATACCCTCGGCTGGGCGCGAGGCCTCCTGGGGGACGAAGTCGGAGCTATCAAAGCCTACGACTACGCCCTGGTCGCCGAACCGCTCAACAGCCGCGCCTTGGTCAACCTGATGCGAGCCCTGGCCCGCCACAACCAAACCAAGTCGATCCGTCCCCTGTGGGACCGCCTCAAGACCGTCGATCCGGGTCTGGCCGACAGCTTGAAGCAGGAACTGGGGCTGTAAGGTTGGAGGGGTCTTGCGTGGCGTGGCCATCCCCTCACCCTGAGAAAAACATCAGGGGCGGCCGGAGATTTCGGGGCCAATGCCTTCACTCCTGCACACTTGCCCCTTGTCCGGGTGGCAGAGGGCAGCCATAAAACGGAACGATGAGATTTCCGTTTGCCCTGACCGCGAAGATCGCGGGGCATATTCTCTGGCACAAGATTCGCGGGGTGAAGAAGTTTGCGACCGTTTTGCAGCTCGAACCGCTGCATACGTGCAACCTCACCTGCACGGGTTGCGGGCGCATTCGGGAATACTCCACCTCCCTGAAAAACGTGATGCCGCTGGCAGACTGCCTCGCGGCGGCCGCGGAGTGCAATGCACCGATGATTTCCATCTGCGGGGGGGAGCCGCTGATTTATCCGCAGATCGAGGCGCTGGTCGACGGACTGCGCAAGCAGGACCGGATCGTGTACATCTGCACCAACGCGACCCTGATGCGCCGGAAGATGCGGGACTGGCTCAAGGCCTGCGGGGTGCGAGCAAAGAGTCCGAATCTTTCCGCCGGGGAGCAGCGGTATTTGCAACGCGAGCTCGAGGCGAAGCTACAACTGCTCGTCTCCGAGGAACTGCTCACGCCGACCCAGGCACAGGAAATTCGCGCGGCGGAGCCCGTGGCTGATTCGTCCAAAGGACCAGCCATCGCGCCTTCGCAGTGGCTGTACTGGAACGTGCACCTCGACGGGATGGAGAAGACGCACGATTTAATCGTCGAACGCGAAGGGGTTTTCCGCGAAGCGGTGCTGGCCATTCGCATGGCCAAGGCGCTGGGTTACCAGGTGGCTACGAATACCACGGTCTATCGCGAGACCGATCCGGCGGAGATCGAGCAGATGTTTGTGTTTCTCGGTTCGCTCGGGGTGGATGGGCACACCATCTCGCCGGGGTACGACTACGACGCGGCGAAGAAGGACATGATAACGCGGCTCGGCCAGCGGCCGGAGGAGTTTTTCCTCACGCGGGAAGCGACGCGGCAGAAGTTTGCCCGGGCGGTGGAATGGGGACGCGATTTCCCGATCCTCGGCACGCCGGTTTACCTCGAATTTCTCGCCGGGCTGCGCGATCTCTCGTGCAGTGCGTGGGCGATTCCGACCCGGAATATCCGCGGCTGGAAAGGCCCGTGCTACCTGATGACCGACTCGCACTACGGCAGCTACCAGGAGCTGCTGGAAAAGACCGATTGGTCCCGGCTCGGCACAGTGGACGGCCAGGCCCGGGATCCGCGCTGCGAAAACTGCATGGTGCACTGCGGCTACGAACCGACTGCCAGCCTCGGTATCGGGGCGCAGCCGGGCGATATGTGGAAGACGATCAAGTTCACCTTTGGCCCGAAGCCCAAAGGGGTGAATGCGTCGATCGAGTTGCCGGAGGCAGTCGGGCCGGAGGCTGCGTCTTTGCAGCGGCCGTCGTAACCGGGCGCCCCAAATACTGCGGCTGTCAGCTCAGCGCTGGAATTCGTAGAATTCGTACTCCTCGGCGGAGCTATCGAGGATGAGGACGAATTGGTTTTTGCCCTTCTTTACGAGGACGCCGACGGAGTCGTGTTTGGTGGCTTCGGGGTCTTTTGGGTCTTTGCCGACGATGCCGCTGTAGCCGGTGGGTTTGTCGCCGGTGACGTAGCTGACCCCGAGGAAAATGCGGCGCTGGTTTTCGCCATCCGCATAGAAGCTGCCTTTGCGAAACTGGCTGCCGCTGGTCTTGCTCAGAAAGAGGCGGCTGTCCCGGCGCTCGATGGTGCAGGCGAAGAAGGGGTAGATAAACACGCCGAGGCTGCCGCCCTGGATACTGCGGCATTTCCATTTTCCGACCAGTTCTTCGTCAGTGAACGGCAGGCTGGTACGGCTGATCAAGGCGGTGACTTCGGCGATGGCGCGCGCGTCGTTTTTGCGAGTCTGGGCGTCGAGTTTTTCGTGGGTGCTTTCGACGTTTTCGAGCGCTTGATCGACGGCCGGGCGCTGCGCGGGGACGATGAGATCGCGCCAGCCTTTTTCGGCCGCGGGCGACGCAGCGGCGGAGAGGAAAATCAGCAGCGGCATCAATCGGGAAAACGCGGTCATCGCCATGGCCTCTTTTATTCCTCCCGGTCGGGGGTTGTCGATGCTCAGGGAACCACCCGATTCCACGGGATTGGCAAGTCCCCACCCCGTCTCCCATACTACCGCCCATGCCCCCCCGCTCTCCTTCCCTATTTGCTGCCCTGGGCCTGGCCCTGAGCAGTTCCCTCTACGCGGCCGAGCCTGCCTGGAAATGGCAGGAAGCGCTGGTGCCGGATGTCGGGATGGACCTCGATGCCGCGCAGGTGATCCGGGTGACTTCGCTGGAACCGCGTGGCAAAGGATCCTTGCACGCGGCGCTCACTACCAAAGGGCCGCGGCTGATTGTTTTCGAAATCGCGGGGGTGATCGAGCTGGATCGCAAGAGCCTCGAGATCCACGAGCCGGATGTGTACATCGCGGGGCAAACGGCGCCGAGTCCGGGCATCACGATCACGCATGGGGGGCTCGGGCTGGAAGCCGATCGGATCGTGCTCCAGCACCTGCATGTGCGGCCAGGCGATGCGGGGAAACCGAAAGGAAGCGGCTGGGAGCCGGACGGTATCACGACCAGCGGCGGGCCGGCGGAGGTCTGGATCGACCATTGCTCGGCGACGTGGAGCATTGATGAAAACATCTCCGCGGCGACCTACAAATCACCTACAGGAGAGCCAGCCCGGCGGATTTTTATCCGCGACTGCATCATCGCGGAAGGCCTGAACAACGCTACGCACGCGAAAGGGCCGCACTCGAAAGGCACGCTGGTCTTCGACGGAACGCAACAGGTCGCCATCGTCCGCAACCTCTACGTGAGCAACGTGGAGCGGAACCCGGTCTTCAAACCAAACACCTCCGGCGTGGTGGTGAACAACGTGATGGCCAATCCCGGCCAGCGCGGCCTGCACGTTTCGCCGCCGGATGCCGGAAACGAGCTCCCCAAAGCGCGCATCGCTGCCGTGGCCAATGTACAGCTCGGCGGGCGCGATACCCGCAAGACCGCCGCGACTTACGAGGGCGTGCCTTCGGAGATCTTTTTCAAGGACAACGAAGCGTACTCCTGGAAGGGCGAAAAGCAGCCGCTGATGCGCACCCCTTTCCCCACCCTGGACGCGCCTCCACTGTGGCCGGAAGGCCTGGAGGCCACGAGCACCACCGAGGCGCTCTGGCATATCGCGCGGTTTGTCGGGGCCCGGCCGGCGGAGCGCGATGCGATCGATACCCGAATCGTCCGCGACGCGCTCACCGGTGCCGCCAGGATCATCGACAGCCAGGAAGAAGTCGGCGGGTACCCGAAAATCGAGCCGGTCACCCGGGCGCTCGACGTCCCGGCGACCGGGCGGCGAGCTTGGCTGGAAAAAATCACCCGCGAGGTGACCTACGGCCCGGAAGAAAAAGCCCCAGCGGCCAACCCGGCTCCTCGTTAACCCCTTCATGCGCAAGATCTACCTCCTTATCGTCATCGTGGTGACGCCGCTCTGGATCACCGGGGCGTTTCGCGAAATCCGGGATCAATTTGCCGTCCGCGAGGATGGAGAGGTGGTCCAAGGGAAGATCGTGATGGCGGAATGGGTGCAGAGCCGGCCCGACTACGTGAAGTGTGAAGTGACATATCCAGCTGGAAATCAGAAGGTTAAACACCGATTTAAGCTCAATCTGGACACCGTGGGCCCATACGTAGCCCCCTCGGGTCAGATCACCCAGCCGGAAATCCAGGTCCTGCGCTCCAAATCCCGGCCGACGGCCGCGGAATTGGTGGTGGAACCGACGGATTCCCCTTGGGGGAGCATTGCCGTCGCCACCTTCGGGTTCGTCGTTTTTATGGGAGCGATGGGCTGGTTGTATTTTCGGGATGGGCGGAAGGCTTCCGGCGACTCACGATTGTCCACATAGGCCGATTGCGCGCCCCGCGCGGCCCTGCTACTTACCGGCCCACTTTTCGCCTGCCGCCGAGGGGACCCCCTGCCCCGCACGCGTCAGATCCCGCCTTCTCGACCTGTACAGGGCCTCGAAACCCTGACCCTCGCCGACCATGCCCAAAGATACTTCCATCCACAAAATCCTCCTCATCGGCTCCGGCCCCATCGTCATCGGACAGGGGTGCGAATTCGACTACTCCGGGGTGCAAGCCTGCAAGGCGCTGAAGGAAGAGGGCTACACCGTGGTGCTGGTGAATTCGAACCCGGCCACGATCATGACCGATCCGGAGTTCGCCCACCGGACGTACATCGAGCCGATCACCCCTGAGGTGGTGGAGAAAATCATCATCGCCGAAAAGCCGGACGCCCTCCTGCCCACCCTTGGCGGCCAAACCGCGCTGAACTGCGCGATGAAACTTTTCGAAAGCGGCGTGCTGGAAAAGCACGGCGTGAAAATGATCGGCGCGAACGCCGAGGCGATTCGGAAGGGCGAGGACCGACTCATTTTCAAGGAAGCCATGCTGAAGATCGGCCTCGATATGCCGCAATCCGGCGTGGCCCACACCATGGAAGAGGGACGCAAGATCGCGGCCGAAATCGGCACCTTCCCGCTGATCATCCGCCCCGCCTTTACCCTCGGCGGCAGCGGGGGCGGCATCGCCTACAATCGCGAGGAGTTTGAAACCATCGTCGCCCGCGGCCTCGATATGTCGCCGGTGAGCGAAGTGCTGATCGAGGAATCGCTGCTCGGCTGGAAAGAGTACGAGATGGAAGTCATGCGCGACCGCGCGGACAATTGCGTGATCATCTGCTCGATCGAAAACGTCGATCCGATGGGGGTGCACACGGGTGACTCGATCACCGTGGCGCCGGCGCAGACGCTGACCGACCGCGAGTATCAGCTCATGCGCGATGCGTCGTTTGCGGTCATCCGCGAGATCGGCGTGGAAACCGGCGGGTCGAATATCCAGTTCTCGGTGAACCCGGACACGGGCCGCATGATCGTGATCGAGATGAACCCGCGTGTGTCGCGTTCGTCGGCGCTGGCTTCGAAAGCCACCGGCTTCCCGATCGCCAAGATCGCGGCGAAACTCGCCGTGGGTTACACGCTCGACGAGGTAAAGAACGACATCACGCGCGAGACGCCCGCGAGCTTTGAGCCGACCATCGACTACGTGGTGGTGAAGGTCCCGCGCTTTACCTTCGAAAAATTCCCGCAGGCTGATCCGACGCTCACCACGCAGATGAAGAGCGTGGGTGAAGCGATGGCCATCGGCCGGACCTTCAAGGAAGCGCTGCAAAAGGCGCTCCGCTCGCTGGAGATCAAACGCTTCGGGATCATCGGCGACGGCAAGGAAACGGAAGTCGATGACGACACGCTGCGCACGCGCCTGACGGTGCCGAATGCGGAGCGCATTTTCTTCCTCGCGCAGGCGTTCAAGCGTGGGTGGACGGTGGAGGAAATCTTCGAGCTGACGAAGGTGGACCGGTGGTTCCTGGAGAACATTCGTCAGATCGTGGCAGCTACCGAATTCACCGAACTCATGCGGCAATCCCACGAATTGGGCTCGGATGATCTCGATCAATTGTTGGCCGCCAAAGGTTGGACAAAAGAGGAAGGTTCGCAGCTTGCCGAAACGCCGGTTCCATATCCGCTCCGCAGCCTGAAAAAGGCCGGATTTTCTGACGTGCAGCTCGCAGTTGCCACAGGAAACTCGCCCCAGGAAATTCGCGCGAGGCGAATCGCTGCAGGCATTGTCCCCACCTACCGCCTGGTCGATACCTGCGCCGCCGAGTTCGAAGCTTACACGCCTTACTATTACTCCACCTACGGCGACGAAAACGAACGCCGGGAAAGCGGGAAGAAAAAAATCATCATTCTCGGTGGCGGACCGAACCGTATCGGCCAGGGCATCGAGTTCGACTACTGCTGTGTGCACGCGGCCTTTGCGCTACGCGACGAGGGTTTCGAGACCATCATGGTCAACTCGAACCCGGAGACGGTTTCGACCGACTACGACACCAGCGACAAACTTTACTTCGAGCCGCTGACGCTCGAGGACGTGTTGAATATCTGCGAGCAGGAGAGCGAGAATCTCTTCGGCGTGATCGTGCAATTCGGCGGCCAGACCCCGTTGAACCTCGCCAACGGCCTGGCGGAAGCAGGGGTGCCGATCATCGGCACTTCGCCGAAGTCCATCGAGATCGCGGAAGACCGCAAACTCTTCGGCGCGATGCTCGACAAGCTCGGCATCCGCCAGACCAGCGGCGGCACCGCCACCGATGAAGACGAAGCGGTGAGTGTGGCCGACAAAGTCGGCTACCCGGTGCTCGTGCGCCCGAGCTTCGTGCTCGGCGGCCGCGCCATGGAGCTCGTGCACAACGAAGCCGATCTGCGCCGCTACATTCGGACTGCGGTGGAGGCTTCGCCGGAGCGTCCCGTGCTCGTCGATCACTTCCTCGAAGACGCCACCGAGGTGGACGTCGATTGCATCAGCGATGGCGAGACCGTCGTCATCGGTGCGATCATGGAACACATCGAGCAGGCCGGCATTCACAGCGGCGACAGCGCCTGCGTGATCCCGCCCTTTTCGCTCAGCGATGCGGTGAAAGCCGAGATCGCCGACGCGACCAAAAAGATGGCGCGCGAGTTGAAAGTCATCGGCCTGATGAACGTGCAGTTCGCGGTGCAGAACGAAAACGTGTACGTGCTCGAAGTGAATCCGCGCGCTTCACGCACGGCTCCTTTTGTCAGCAAAGCCGTCGGCGTTCCGCTGCCGAAACTCGCCGCCAAAATCATGGCTGGCCGCAAGCTGAAGGACCTCGGCTTCACCGAGGAAATCGTGCCCACCCACTACAGCGTGAAGGAAGCCGTCTTCCCGTTCGTGAAATTCCCCGGCACCGACATCGTGCTCGGCCCGGAAATGAAATCGACCGGCGAAGTGATGGGTATCGATGCAAATCTCGGTATCGCCTACGCCAAGGCCCAGATGGCCGCGCAGCCTCCGCTCCCGCTTGGCGGCAAGGTCTTCATCTCGGTGTCCGACGCCGACAAACCGCGCGTCGCAGAAATCGCCCGCGGCCTGACCGAACTCGGCTTCACCCTTTTCGCCACCAGCGGCACGGCCACCGCGCTGAAAGCCGCCGGCGTAAGCGTGACCAAACTCTTCAAGCTCTCCGAAGGCCGCCCGAACGCGCTCGACATGCTGAAGAACGGCGAACTCGCCCTGATCATCAATACCCCAAGCGGCAAGAGCGCCCGCGAGGACGAAGTGAAGATCCGCAGCACCGCCAGCAGCAGCCGCGTACCGGTGATGACCACCCTCCGCGCCGCGCGCGCCAGCCTCGAAGGCATCCGCGCGCTCAAGGCCGGCGGCTACAGCGTGAAGCCGCTCCAGGAGTGGCACCAAAAGTAACCTCTTAACGGCCGAAGCGGTGCGCATCTTCCGATTCTGGACCAAGGTTCCCGGAGCCGTGGACCGGAAGGGCGAGCGCATCGCTTTCGAAGCCTTGGGCGGGTCGAATCGTTCGATCGAAGACGCCGCGCGCGATGGGGCGGAGCGGTTGCACCTGATCGAGAATCGCATCCTGCGCCGCCCGCAGCCGGAAGGCTACGAGGCAGATATTCTGGAGGAGCCGCTCCAACGGCTCGATGAGAGTAATATCGTCACCCGCAATCGCTACGGGGCCGAGGTGCTGAACTCGCGCGATCACTGTTTCGCCGATCTCGATTTCCTGCCTGGCGGTTGCCTGGCCATCCTTTTCGGCCGCCACCGCACCCGGGAGCAGCAGATCGCAGATCGCGTCGCCTTTCTTGAAAAGTGCATGGCCGATCCGCGATTGCAGGGGCGCTCGATTCGCCTCTACGAGACGCACAAAGGTCTTCGCGCGCTCATCTCCGGGCTCGGTTTCGCACCCAATTCGGAGGAGACGACCCAGTTCCTCCGTTTTCTGCGCAGCGACTGGCTCTACGCGATCCTTTGCCAAAAGCAGGGCTGCTTCCGGGCGCGGCTCACACCGAAGCCCTATCGGATGAAAGCGAAAACCCTGCGCGTGAAATTCCCACGCACCCCCGAGGAGGACACGGAGACGGCCGCGTGGGTGGAAGAGTACAACCGGCGGTCGGAGAAGTTCGCCACCTGCCGTTACCTCAAGACGATCGGTCCGGAGTTTTCGGACGAGATCGTGCGTTTCCACGATGCGCGGACCGGTGCGTTTTCCGATCGGAAACTGGCCTGACAACTCTTTGACAACCTTCTGACGCCCACTTCCCACATCGGGAAGCGAAAGAAGGTAGAGCGTTTCGTGAACCTACGAAACGCATGAATACTCCACATCGCTCGTCGAAACTCTTCGCCCCGCTGGCCGGCTCCATCTGCGGCCTGCTCGTGCTCACCACGCTGATCCCGCTCACCGGAGCCGAACGCAGCTACGGCAAGGAACCGGCACCCCGCCGAGGCCGGAGCGCGCCCGCCCGAGAGACGGAGGCGGAAAAGCCGAAAAATCCTCGTTCGCCCGAGGAGACCCTGAAAACCGGTTTCGAGTATCTGCTCAGCCAGCAGCATCCTGACGGAGGCTGGGGCCAGGGCGGCGGCTGGCGGCAGGATTTGAGCGGGAGCAAAGGCCGGGTGGAAGGTGAGAAAATCGAAGACCCCTCCGACCTCGGCAGTACCTGCCTGAGCGTGGTCGCCTTGCTGCGCAGCGGGGACTCGCCGAAGGAAGGCGCGCATCGCGAAGCGGCGAGCAAGGCCTTTGAGTTCATCTGCCGACAGGTGGAAAAAGCGGATACCGATTCGCTCTACGTGACGCCGGTTCGGGACACGCAGTTGCAGGTCAAGATCGGGCAGTATGTGGACACCTTTCTGACCGCGTGGGCGCTCTCGGAATTGAAGGGCAAGCTGGCCGACGAAGACGCCGAAACGCGGCGCGCCGCGGCCCTGGAAAAGGTGGTGCGGAAGATCGAGAAAAACCAAGGCCAGGACGGTTCTTTTGCCGGGAACAACGGCTGGGCTTCAGTGCTGTCGCAAGGCCTCGCGAGTAAAGCGCTCAATGGGGCTTCCCGGGCCGGGGCGAAGGTCGGCGCCGACACTCTCGAACGCGATCTGCAGCAGAATTCCGCCGGCCTCGTCGCAGGCGCTGCATCGCCCAGCGCCCCGGCCGCCTCGGTGCCTTCCAATGCCGGCGTGTCGCTTTACACGGACTCCTCCAAGCTGGGCGCACTGGAGGAAAACTCGAAATCGAATGCCCGCCGCAAGGCGGACGCGGAAAAGATCCTGGCCAGCCCCAGTGAACCGAAGCCGGCAAAAGACCAAGCCGAGCAGTCGCTCCAAAAGATCGAGCGCGAAGAGCAGGATAACAAGGCAGCCAAAAGCGCAATCGCGGGCAAACTGCGCGATGAACGGTACGTCGCCGGTTTTGGCAACAATGGCGGCGAGGAATTCCTCAGCTATCTCAACCTCACGGAAAGCCTGCATACCCAGGGCGGGAAGGATTGGACCGATTGGCGGGCAAAGATGCAGGCCACAGTCTGCGGGGCACAGAATGGCGACGGGAGCTGGGCCGGGCATCACTGCATCACCGGGCGCACCTTCTGCACGAGTGCCGCGCTGTTGACCTTGCTGGTGGATCGCACCGACGGCGCGGGCAAAACGGCGGCCGCGGAAGCGCCGCAACAGCCGTGAACCAGACCCGCCGCGAATTCCTGCGTTTTGGAGCTGTGGCGAGCGGCCTGGCCCTCACGGGCTGGGCCACGCTCCGGCGCGATCCGAGAGAGGAAGCCCGGCAGGCGGGGTTCCGCTTTCTCCAGCGCCAGCAGAAGGCCTCCGGGGCGTGGAGTTCCAGCCAGTATCCGATTTTTCAAAGCGGCGAAGTCCTCACCCCGCTGGTGCTGTGGGCGATCTCCAGTGGGCCGGTACCGGGCGAGTTTGCCGCCATGCGCAAACGGGCGCTCCAGTGGCTCGAAGGTCGGACGGATTTGGTGGTCCAGCAGCCGGAGCCGTGGGCGAAAGTGCCCTATCCCCTCTTCACCGCGAGCTACGCGGCGCGCGCCCTCGCGGCCAATGGCGACCCGGAGCGGGCCGCACTCTGGGCGGACAGTATCGAGCAACTGCGGATTCGACCTGAACTCGGCTGGTCGCCCACCGATCCCGCCTGTGGCGCTTGGTCCGATTCGGCTCTCCCACCCCGCCCGCCAGCCGCGCCCGGGCTCATGCCGGATATGATCGCGCCCAATCTTTCCGTCACCCTCCTGGCCGTGCAGGCCCTGCAAGCCACCGGGCGCACCGCTCAAGCGAAAGCTGCGCTGCACTTTATCGAGACGTGCCAGAACTACGGGACCGAAGGCGACGGCGGGTTCTTCTTCACGCCTGGCGATCCGATCCGCAACAAGGCGGGCGTCGTCCATCGCGAGCCGCCGACACCGGATCAGATCCGCTCCTATGGCAGCACCACTTGCGATGGGCTACTCGCGCTCCAGGCCTGTGGCATTTCCCCGGAAGCTCCACGCTGGAAAGCAGCCGTCGCCTGGCTGGAACGCCAGGCCGACGGACTCCAGCACGGCGGGGATTGGCCGGCCGAACGGGGTGGAGGACGCGAATCGCTCGTCTTTTACCAAGCCCAGGCTTTTGCTGCGGTCCTTGCCCGGCTGACACCATCCCCGTGGGTGCGTCAGCAGAAGGAGAAGCTGGCCGCCGGCCTGATCTCGCGCCAGGAAACGAGTGGGGCCTGGATGGGCGCCACCCCGGACAGCTGCGAAGACGAACCCCTGATCGCCACGGCTTTCGCCCTGCGCGCCTTGAGCCAAGGATGACCAATCTTTAATACGAGTCGGGCGATCTTCTGGGAATCACATTGCGCCGCTGATCGTAGGCGCCCCGCTCCAGAGTGCCTTCCTCATCGTCATCCATGCGGACCAGGCTCCGGTTAAAATTGGGGGTCTCCCAGCTCTCCATCGGTACGGACCCCTGCAGGGAGTGATTCCAGGTCATTTCCACATCGCGCAGTTTGAGCAGCAATTGATCGACTTTCGGCATCAATACTTTGCTGCGGTCGTCCCAGCGCTTGACGACCGTCTGGCCAAAAAAGGCGTTCGTTTTCCGCATATCCGCCTCTCGCGCATCCAGGGAACCAGGCATCTGCCGGGTGCCTTTGATGAGGGCCTGAAGGGCTTGGGTGCGTTCGTTGGCGACTTTGAGCATCTCATCCACCACCTCCAGCGCGGTGTCGTAAACCGGTTTTTTCTCTGCCGGAGCGCGGGTTTGATGATCGAGGATCTTTTCCCGGAAAAATGTGAGCGGCGGCACCAGATCGAGCGGGCGCCGGGTGGTGATCGGCGAAGCCAAAACATCCCGCTGCGGCTGGAGAATGGCGGCGATATTAACCGCCGAAGGGCCATGGTAGTCGCTGAACAGATCGAGGGAACCCGGGTTCTGCAGTTTGGTCTTATAGAGGATCACACTGAGGGCCAGACACAGAGCGATAACTAGGATGGCCAAAAAATTCTTCATTCCGGGGTCCGTGAGGGCCGAGATTAACGAAATTACCACCGCGGACAAGAGCCACTCCGCCCGGAAGACCACGAAATGAGGTCCGCCCGGTCAGTTGACAGACCGGACGGGGTACACGACGGGGCGGTGGGTTTTTCCGGCAAATTTCGCTTCCTATCGGCGGGCCGGAATCCAACATCCCCACCACCTTTTACTGACTCTCCATGGCCGCGAAAACCGAATCCTCCGAATCCACAGTGGCAGCCGCTCGCAAGCGGGACCTCGACCTCATTCTCTCGCAAATCGTCAAGGAGTACGGCGACGGCGCCATCATGCGGTTGGGCGACTCGAAGCAGATGGATGTCGAGTCCATCCCGACCGGGAACATCCTGATCGACCGCGCTCTCGGCGTAGGCGGTTTTCCTCGCGGCCGCGTCGTCGAAATCTTCGGGCCGGAAAGCTCCGGTAAAACGACGTTGACCCTGACCTTGATCGCCCAGGCGCAGAAGCGTGGCGGTCTGGCGGCCTTCATCGACGTCGAGCATGCGCTCGATCCGCAGTACGCCAAAAAACTCGGCGTGAATCTCGACGACCTGCTCGTCTCCCAGCCGACCTCGGGGGAGGAAGCGCTCCGCATTTGCGAAACGCTGGTCCGCTCGAACGCGCTCGATGTGATCGTGCTCGACTCGGTCGCCGCACTGGTGACCAAGGGCGAACTCGAAGGCGAAATCGGCGACTCCGTGGTGGGCGCCCAGGCGCGCTTGATGAGCGCGGCGCTGCGGAAACTCACCGCTTTGATTTCCAAGGCGCGCACCATCTGCGTCTTCACCAACCAGATCCGCGAAAAGATCGGCGTGATGTTTGGCAACCCGGAAACGACCCCGGGCGGCAAGGCGCTGAAATTCTACTCCTCGGTGCGCGTGGATATCCGCCGCATCGGCGCGATCAAGAGCACCGACGGCGTCGTGACGGGCAACCGCACGAAGGTCAAAATCGTGAAGAACAAGGTGGCGCCGCCGTTCACGGAAGCGGAGTTCGACATCATGTACAACGAGGGCATTTCCTCGATTGGCGCCCTGCTCGATCTCGCGCTGGAAAAAGGCATCATCGAAAAACGCGGCTCCTGGCTCAGCTACAAGGGCAACCAGCTCGCCCAGGGCCGCGATGCGGCCAAGGAAGCCCTGCGAGCCGACCAGGCTCTCTACGACGAGATTTTCGCGACCGTGACGGCCAAGCTCGACGAGGACAAAAAGTAAAAGCCCGCGCGGCTCTCGAGCATTTCGAACTTTCAGCAACCCTCCGCGGTGTCTTTCGATGCCCGGAGGGTGCTTCTTTTTCGAGTCTGGAGCGGTAGGGTCGCTATACGAGTCTGGCGCCCCTACAGGGCGCGTGCAAAATGCAGAGGAGTCCTAGGGGCATCGCTACGCTCAGCCTTAGGCTATGCTCTGGCGGACCTTTGGTCCTCAGGTCGAGAGGAGCGGCGATTCGACCACGGGCCTTTGGGTACGATTCATCCAAGCTGTTCCAACTTAAAGCCCAGCTGTCGTTGGCAGCTTTTTGGGGCGGAGCGGCGTTGCGTAGGCGGCTTGAACAATGAGCCGCCTACGCTGGCAACACGTGATACTTCGGCGCTCTACTGTGGCGGCGGGGCGGCGCTTTCCTCCTGCTGCTTGCGGCGACGTTTTTCCTCTTCGTCATCGCTGGCCGGAGCCGGCGCAGTGGTGGAATTGTCCGGGGCGGCATTCGTGCCGGAATCCGAGGCGGGGCCATCGCCCCCGCCGTAGCCGATCACTTCGACGGTGACCAACGACGGGAGTTCTTCGGTGCTCGCCGCGTCTTCCTTGCGCTGGGATGCAGCTTGTTCGGCGGCCGCGTTGCCAGTCGCAGCCGTGGAGCTCGACGGAGCAACCACCGCCGGCGCAGCGGCCGACGGCGCGGCCGAAGGCACGCCGCTGCTCGCGCCGCCGGTCGCAATGTTGCTCGCATTGAGCACCTGCGTCGCCGCGATGTTCAGATTGCCGGAGACTCGGATGCCGGCGTCGCCGGCGTCGACCGCACCATTCGGAGCGATGAGGTCCACATCTCCTGGCGGTACCCCGGCGACCGTGGCCAGCACACCGATACCACCACCGGTGGCGAGACCCGCAAGGTCGGTCTGCACGTCCGCGCTCTGCGGATCGATGAGCACGCGGGTCGGCGGGGCGGATTGCACCGTCTTGGCGGAGGAGCCTGCCGCGATATCGCCTTCCGAAGACCAGATGATTTCGTTGCCTCCGCGCAGGGTAAAGATACGCGAGGTTCCGACAATCACGTCGTCGTGGGTGAAGATGGAAATATTTCCACCGGACTCGGTGAGGATGCCTTGATCGAGGGGTTGGGCACCGGCGACGTCGAAGCCGACGGTCAACTTTCCACCCGGAGCAAAGATCGCGATATCGCCACCGTTGCGAGTCTTGATCTCGCGGGCGGTGAGCGAAATGTCGCCCTGGTAGGTCCCGGGGAACAGCGCATCGATGGCAGCGAACCCGGCGTCGTAACGGCTGGAGTCGGAACTGACCCCGGTCGATCCGGAGCCACCCGCGGTCCCGGCATCCGCCGTGGCGTCCGTGGTTCCCCGGGCGGCATTGCGCAGCACCAGGTAAAAAACATTCATCAGGATCGGCGCCTTCTGTTGGCTGGAAAGCGCTTCGAATTTCTGCAGCACCTGGTCTTCGCCGGCTCCACTGATCCCCAATGCATCCGCGATCACATTGACGTAATCGGTCCGGGCACTCCCCGAGGAAGAATCGATCACTTCAGCGAAGAAAGCGTCGAAATCGAGTTTGCTCTGATCGAGCCCCGAGGAAGGCCCGATGCCGGCTCCCGCGACGATACTCGCCCCGTCGAACAGGAGGTAAGGATTGCGGGCGTTGCCGATGCTGACCAGGCCCAGGTTGGTCCCATCGGTGGAGTTCGGCCCAATGCCGAGATCGAGATTGCGGCCGGCCAGAACTTCGAGCGTACCGGGGCCACTGATCTGCAAATCTCCCGCGAGCGCAGTGTCGTTCGTGTTCAACACATTGCCCAGCGAACGCGCGGTGACGCGAAGCGGCGAGTTGTCGTTGTAGGCGATGATATCGCGACCGGAAGCGATGATTGAGATATCGTCGTCCGCGACATTCTGGATATAGAATGAGATGTCGGAAATATCGCGGCCTGCGATCACCTTCGTGGCTTTCGGCGAGAAGAGGGTGAAGCCGGAGATGTCGCCATCCAGGGCGTAGATATGCACCGGATCGACGTCGCCCGTATGCAGCACTCCCGAAGCATGGAGCGCCTGTTTGGTTTGCAGCGTTTGATTGGTCGCACCGGACTCCGCAAAGAGCGCGTCGAGGTTGTTGAGGAAGTCCGAACCCGTTTCGCGGGAGGTATTGAGATCGAGGCCTACGACGGTCTGGTAGGCAAAGGGCGAAGCCACCCCGTAGAGGTTGTCCGGGTTGGCATCGGAGACGTTGATCCGGCTGGAACCCCACAGCTTGGTCTTATTTCCAAAATAGATCGTTTCGCCGTTGATCTGCAAACCATTGACCGCCGTGGCGGCGAGCAAGTCGAGCGTGCCGGTGGGCGAAGGCGCGAGCGTCATCCCGCCGACCACATTCACGGCTCCGGAGAAAGCCGTGGCGCGCAGACTACCTGGCGCCAGCGAGAAGGCCGTATTGAAGGGCTGGACCGCGGTTTCATTCAACCGCAGCCAGGGCTGGTAATAGGCAGCCGACGGCTTGGTCCGATCGAACCGCAGGACGTTGTCGTACCACAATTTCAGCAACGAAACTCCGCTGCCGACACTATCTTCTTCGGGCAGGCTCGCGACATTGCGCAGGGTCACGTCTCCACCGAGGGAGGTGACGGAAACCCCGGAAGTGGCTCCATAGGTCGAGAAGTAAGTCTTGTACCAAAAGCTATTGTTATAGCTTTGCGGGAGGAGGAAGGCATTGACCGTCGGCCCGAGCAGCACGTCACCCTGGGCGCTGATATCGAAATTGCCTTTGCCGACAAAGAGCGTGGTGGGCAGCCAGGTCTCCGACGGCAGCGCCGCCTGATTTTCCAGCACCCCATTGGAAGGAGTGCGGGTCGCGTTGGTATGGATCGAGCCGCCAGCGCTGAGTGTGCCCTGGCCGCGCTCCACATAGTACACGCCGGCATCGATATCGTGCCCGGCCCGGACGACGAGATCGCCGCCTCCGAGCTCCACGAGTTTGCTGGCATCCGGCTTGCCTTTGGGCATGCGGGCATTCGTGGGAATCACAGCATCGACGTTGGCGACGTTGCCACCCGCCGTCATGGTGATGTTGCCGCCGCCCAGCGCACCGACGCCTTCGAAGAAGTTGCTGAAGTCGACCCACCACGTCGTGGAACCGATATCATTAAAGCGGGTCGCTCCGAAAGTACCGTCCGATCCCACATAGCCGCGCCGGTAGAGCCAGTTCGTCGGCATTTCGCGGACGGAATCGGCCACCAACTGGCCATTGATGACCGTCATGTGCTTGATATCGCCCTGAGCCGCGATGGTGATGCTGCCGCCACCGAGGGTGTATTGGGCGGGATACGCGGGCGACTGCTGCACGTTGCCGAGGTTGGTGGGAACCGGGCCGCTAAAGCTGATCGCGGGCAAATCGAAAGTGCCGCCCATGGTCGGATCGTCGACCAGTGTACCCGCGGTATAGATGCTCGCGAATTGGTTCAGCAGCAACACATCGCCCGCCGCAGCGATATCGATGTCGCCGGAGCCCGTGCGAATCACCTGGAAACGATTGCCGACCGCCGCCGCCGTGGTCCCGGCGCCGTTCGGGAAGTTCGGAGCGATATTGGTGCCGCCATCCTTGCCGAGCTTGATCGAGCCCGTGGAAGCCAGGGAAATCTGCCGCACATTCGCCGCGGAGAAATCGGCGCCGGCTACGATGCGGTAGGAGTACGCCTGCGCATTGGCCGCGAGCATCTGGTTGCGGGCCAGCAGCACCGAATTGTACGCGCTCGTCTGGAAGCCATCACTGATCGCGTTGTACAGGACGACGTCGCCCGCCGCACGCAGGGTCAGCACTCCAGCGGCGCCTTTCGGGCCGAATCGGTTGCCGGCCAGATTCCAGTCACTCCCCGAGTTGGAATTCGTCGCTCCGAGAGTCAGGTTTCCGGTGGAATTAATCACCTCCGCACCCGGCGCGAGAATGAAGGACGACGCAAGACCAGCATTGTTCGCGAGGAGGCGATTGAACATCGCGGTGTAGTTGGCCGAAGTCGTGCCGGAGGTACCGAGGAAGAGTTCCCCGTTGGCCTTCACGCTGCCCTGCACATTGGTCCCACTGGCGATCGTCCCACCCGCGGCATTGATCGCGCCGGTGTTGGTAATCGCCCCGCCGGTGTTCGTCAGATCGAAGACTTGATAGCCCTCCACGAGGATCTTCGACGCACCGAGAATGCTGCCGTTGATCGCGGAGACCGCGAGATCGGTGTTGCCGTTGATCTGCGGAGCCCGCAGATGCAGCGTGCCCGTAAATTTGCCCCGGCTGGCACTCGTGGCGGTATTGTTCGCCACCTGGAGATCGATGGTCGAACCCGTCTGGAGATCGACGGAGCCGCCATTGAGCCCCCGGGTTTCGAGGACAACGGAGCCGCCTTTACCGGCGTTGTCGAAGTCGGTGGCGGCCACCGTGAGGCGTGAGCCATTCGCGAGCGTAACACTCCCGCCCGCCGCGAGAGCGATTGATCCGCCCCGCGTGCCGGATGCATCGATGACGCCGGTCACGAGAATCCCGCCCTGATCGGCCGAAAGATTAAACGCGCGAGTTTGCACCGTCCCATCGACCAACACGTCGCCGGTACGAACGCGAACGTTCTGCGCGGTCGTGAAGCCTCCAGTGCTCAAGGCGGACCCGAGAGTGCCAAAGGTGGGCAGGCTGATGGTATCCAACGAGAAGCTCCCGCCCTGGCCACCCTGCCCCGCCTGACCGGAGACGGTCCCGGCCAGGGTGAACTGACCACCCACGGAACGAATCGAGAGACTGCCCGCGTCGCCGCCTTCTGCCGCGGCAGCCACGTTGACGACTGCGCCGGTTCCGATCGTCACCGCACCAGCGTCGGCGTAGAGATTGATCTGGCCCGCGTCGGTGTAGCGGACGAGGTCGTAGAAATTCTGCGCGGTGCCGCCGGCGTCGAGACGGCCATTGACCACCACATCGCCAGCGGTGGCCTGAAGCGTGAGCTTGCCGCTGGGCAGGATGATGTCGCTGGAGGCGGTGACCGTCGCGCCCTTCAAGGTCAAAGTAGCGCCGAGGCCACCTTTGAGGGTCGACGACGAATTGGCTACGCCGAGCAAAGTCAGAGCGCCACCCGCGGTGATCGCCTGCTCCGCCTGGCGGCTGGCCGTGAAGACCGGCGCGGTCGCGGTGAGCGAGCCTTGGACGGCGAGACTGCCCTTGCCCTGGCCGAGGATACCGCGCGACGCGTTCAACGCGACATCGCTGAATTGGTCGATCCGCAGATCGTTCACGCCAAGCCGGATCGTCTCCGCCTCGAAAGCCAGCTTCCCACTGGCAGCGCCCACCGGCAGGGTCGGATCGGCATCCGCGCGGTTCTCGAGATTGATGTTTTTGGCGGACAGCGTGACGGTCCCTCCACCGTTATTGAAACCGCGGATCTGCGCGGCGCTCAGCGTGAGATTCCCTTCGGTGCCAAAGGAGCCCGTGCCGTAGATATCGATCGATGTGTAGCTCAACAACGAAAGCGTCTGGGCTGATTGCAAGCCGGTCAAAACGTCGCCCACGAGCACCAGGCTGGTGCCGGGCTGCAGGGCTCCCGGGTTGTCCAATTGCAAACTGATGCGCCCGCTATTCAGCGAAATCGATTTGCCGATGATCGATGCCGTCGGATCGAGCGTCGTCGCGAAGGTGGAGTCGAGGATCACCCCGGCGCCTTTCACCGTCGCATTCGGCCCGATCACCATGCTCGAGGTGGTTGAGTTGTTCAGACCTGTGCGGCTGATTTGCGCGGTCGGATCGGCGCTCACGCGCAGAAGCACGCCATCCCCGCTGCCTGGGGTGGTGGACTTGCCCAGCAACAAGGTTTCCGCGCCCGCAGCCAGAGAACCTTTCTGCTGCACAATCGCCCCGTCGGCGAGAGTCAAAGTCTGGTTGGCGGCCAAAATAATTTCGGGGCCTTGCAGCGCGGCGCCGGCATTGTTCACGGTGATATTCGTTGTTTTCACCGTCACCACCGTGCCGCCCGTGCCCACCTGGCGGGTACCACCGATGAGCAGACTCTCCGCACCAAAATTGCTGAGCTCGCGGGAATCGAGCACGAGCTGACCCGGCGCTCCGGATACCCCGGGGCCGGCCACGAGGATGTCCACCGGGCTGCTGATATCGACCAGACCGCCGCGGCCGCCCGTCGACGCACCGGCCAGAACCCGGCCCCCGAGGGTGAGAGCCTGCGTGGCTTGCAGCACCAACTGGCCCGCGTCTTCCGGCAGGCGTGGCACCGGCTGGCCAAGGGAAATCGCGCCCTGGCGCAACGTGGCGTTCGCCAGGTAGTCCTGGTAGTCAGCCCGATCCCGCACGTCGGAACTGGAGACGACTTCGAACCGCGCAGTCAGCGGCTGACCCTGGCGGGAGGTATTTAGCGAATTGTAACGGTAGCCGGAAACCAGCCACGAACCATCGAGCATCGCGAAACTGCCGATGGACTGGCCGCTCTTGGGCGTCACCAGATAGGCACCGGGCAGGAGCGCGTAACGCGCCGGCAACAGCGTATAGTAACCCGCCGCCAAGGTATCCGTGCCATTCAGATAAATCCGATCGCCCACCGAGAGGGTCCCATTCACATACCCGGCATCCCCGCCGAGATTGGTGGCCGCGCTGGTCGGATTGTACGGCGCATAGGGCGAGTAATCCGCCTGATAGCCCGGAACGATGGCAAAGCTGCCCGACGAGGCGAGGATATCCTTGCTGCCGCCCAAGCCCTTGGCCCAGCGGTAGGCATACAGTTCGCCGCCGCCACGCAAATCGACAACCGAACCCTTTTGATCGGCGATCGAAGAAGCCGAAATCGTGATCTTTTTCTGCGGCCCATTGCCTGCCGTGATATCCAGACCGGAAGGATCGATCCAGGAGATGCCGTTCAGCACCAGGCCGTAAGGAATCGTCAATTCCTGGCCATTCAGCGGATCGATCATCGACACCGAAGTGATGCTGTTCGAGCCGAGGGTCAGTTTTTCGGTATTCGCGACGGCCACGCCCGTCACCGCGCCGGTCGGTGCGGTGCCCGTGCCATCCCAGCCGAGGTTGATCGTCCCCATCGGGGCACGCAGGACGCCATCCTGATTAATGGTGGAAGCGTAGACGTTGAGCGTACCAGCCGCGGAATAAGGCAGCGCCCGATCGCCCGAGGCGACAAACGTCGCCGTGCCGCTATCCGGCGCGAAAGTCACGGCCGTCTGGCTGGAAATGCTCCGGCTCGCTCCAGCGGCAAGCGTGACGGTGGTGCCATTGATCGCCGTGACGGTCGAGCCCAGCAGCGGAGATCCAACCCCAAAACCAGGCGGCAAAACGGCCGAGGCGAGGGTGACCGCGGTACTTCCCGAAATGCTCTTGGCGACGAGCACGTTTCGGTCGGCGACGGAAATCGTGAAAGTCACGGCGGTCGGCGGATAGACCTGCCCAGCCCGGACGTACAAATCGCCGGCCACATCGAGCGATCCGTCGCCACGCACGTCCCCACCTTCGGCGATGAGGTTCAGACGCCCGATATTTTGCAGCGAAAGATTGCCGATATCGATGAGGTTGCCCCGCACGGTGAGGACACCCGGCCCGTAAGTTGGCGAGAAGGTAAAGGGACCGCTCGGGAGCTGATACGGAATGGTCGGCTGGGTAGCGAGCCGCGGCTCGAGGAAAGGTGTCCCGAGGACGACGTAGGGCGCCGAGAGATTCACATCGCTGTCGGCGATGATCACGCCCCCGTCGGCGATCGAAAGGCGGCGGCGGGCATCGATCGTGACCGGGCCGGAGAATTGGACCGTGCCCTTGAGCGTGAGCGAATCGAAACCACCATTCAGGAAATGATCGACGGCGAAATAACCGCGCCCCGGTACCGCGGCACCGTTTCCATCCAGCACGGTGCGCCCGATGGCATTGCCGGTGAAATTGGACGGGATGGTGTCGCCGCTCTGGTTGATGACCAGATTCGGATCCAGCGGAGTGAGTTCGACCCCGGCCGGCGCAAAACGGCCGGAGGAAATGGTCAGGCTTCCGCCCAAGGCATTGCGGCCACCGGCCGCGCCGAGCAGCGTTGCGTCGGTGAAGAGCTGCTGGCCGCCCTTGAGCGTGATCGAACCGCCATCGCTGTCGATTCGCGTGGATACGACCAGGCCGTAGTTATAGAGCGGCTGGGTGAGGCCGCTGCTCGTCGGAATCACGAGCGACTGGCCCTCGCCCATCGGATCGAGCAAGGGATTCAGGCCCAGGGCGCTCGGGCGCACATCGAGCACTCCGGTGGCACCGGAGACGTCGATCAATGAACCCTTGGCCGCGACAAGATTTCCGGAAATGCTGATGCTCCCGCCCGGAAGTACCGTGCCGGTATTGTACCCCCGCACATCCGGGGTGAGAAGCAGAGTACCAGCCGCCGAAATGACGGCCGTCGGAGCGATGTATACCGTCGTGCGCGGCTGGGACGCCGGGCTGTTTTGCGGGAAACTGGAAGCCCCCGTGATGGAAATGCTGCCACCCGGCGCGCGGATGGAGCCGAAGATCGCCGCGGTGTCGCCGGTGATCTGGACCGTGCCCTGCGGTCCGGTCACGATGCGCGCATTTTCTCCGAGCACGAAATCGCCCCGCGCAATGATGGCGCTCGAAAAATCGTCACGCACCCCCGGGGTGCTGAAGCTCAACTGGACCGACGTCCGCAGGCCATCGGGACGCACATACGGCAGCAAGGCCAGTCCGCCGTTCTCGGGGTCGTTCAACTGGGCCAGCCAGTTTTTCACCACCGGCTGCAGCACCGTATCGGAAGCGATGAGGATGCCCGGAGTAAATTCGCCGGTTTGCCCGATCGCCGAACCGAGGCCGGTCAGGGCAAAACTGCCAAAGCCGCCGCGATTGAAGAACTCCGGCGTCAGCAACAACGTGTTGGGATTCGAGGTCACTCCGCCGATCTGAATCTGCGGCGCGAGCAGGCTGAGTGAGCCGGGCTGACTGCCGGAATAGGCCGACAGCGTGGCATCCAGAATCAACTCCCCGCCGGTGATCCCCTTCAGGTTGGGATCCTGACCTGCACTGATCGAAATCGAGCCCCCCTTGCCATAGGTGATTTTTCCCGTGGGACTCGCGTAGACGCCGCCCGACGCGTCGATCTGACTACCCTCGCTGAGGTTCGCGGAATAGCTGTTGATCGTGATCGAACCGCCATTCAGCGTCAGCGGCAGCGTCGCCTGATCGAGGGCGCCCGGCCGATCGTCCACGACCAAGCCGGCCGTGGAAAGCAGAGCACCTGGCGCCAGGGTAAAGATTCCTTTGCCCGGATTCACAGCAGGAAGCTGGGCGCCGGTATTGGACGACTTCAAGTCTTCCACCAGGAAGGGCGAAATGTTGAAAGCCTTCAGCGTCAGCGATCCGCCCGGGGCAATCAAGTTGCCTTCGACGGTCACATTGGCGGCGGCGAGGGAGATCGAGCCACCCACGCCGGTCGCGAGGGTGATTCCCTCCGGCACGAGGATGGTGCCGGCACCGTTGTTGATGCTCAGATTGCCAAAGCCGAAGCTGTTGGTGAGTTCAGGCGAGAGGGTCAGTGTGGACGTTCGCTCGCTGCTCAGAGGCAGGGCGTGGCCATTGGCGTCCAGCGCGAATTCTGCAACCAGCGCCGCGTTCGAGGTCGAAGCGAAGACCACAGCAGGCGGCGTCGGCGAATATTGGGGGAAGCCGGTCCGCGTCGGATCCTGAGCCTGGAAAAGAAGGGAGAGAGCGCTGGGAGCCGGTTCCGCCGCGCGCTGCCGCGGACCGTCCACCGTATTGCCGCGCAGGTCGCCGTCGAGCGCCATGCTCGGTGCGACGATGGAAATCGAGCCACCGTTGGCGCCCTGAGTGTAGGCCGTTTCGTAATGTTCGCCCAGCAGGGCCAGGGGGTGTAGAAAGGTCTCGGTGACCTGCCATTTGGCGCTGCTCTGGCGGAATTTGCCGGTGTAAATACCGTCGTAGAGCCGGTCGGGCGTGGCCGACGAGATATCGAGGAGTTGGCCACCGGAAGTGACCCGGCTGGTTTGCACCATGCCACCGTCGTAATTCACCCAGCCACCGGAGACATCGATCAACGAACCGGGCTGCATGACCACGGAGCCACCCGCGGCCAGCGAGACGGTGCCACCCGCGGTGGTCAATTGACCGACATTGCGCTGGACCAGCCCCAAGAAACCAGACGCGTCGCCCAGCGGCGTGCCGACCCAGGAGAAGCCGTTGTAGGAGCCAGTCTTGCGAATATCGAGATAGAGCGTGGTGCCACGCAGCACACCCGTGCGCTGCAAGGGCGAGTCCGCCAGTTCGGAGCCGCGGAGCTCCAGGGCGAGGATATTTTGCGTGATGGACGCCGCAATATCCGTGGAGCCCGCGACATTGATGGCGGCACCCGGATCGAAGTAAATCTGCCCGCGATCGTGAATCAGCTTGAAGGAGTTGTTGAAGGGACGCCAGGTGCCGGCATCCAGGCTGATCAACGCATTCGGCGCGAGGATATCGGAGTTCGTCCCCAGGTGAATGACTTCACCGCGCAGATTGATCTGGGAGCGCAGAGCGAGCTCGATGCCGACCACCGTTTCGTCGCTGAACCACTCCGGCAAAATACGAATCTGGCTGTTCGGTCCCAGCGTCAGGAGACCGCTCAGCGAGGGCGCGATCGCCAGCACACCGGGCGAAAGCTGCGTCACCGTCGCACCGTAGCTGGCATCGAGATCGACCCGGCCATTCAGCCCCACCGAAGTGGAACTCTCGATCACGCCCAGCTGCAGCACATTTTTGCCGGCGATCGTTACGTTGGCGCGGGGCGCGTTGATGAACCCGTTGTTGACCGCGGTCCCGGTCCCGGCTTCGGCGGCACCGACGAGCACGTCGAGACCGCGCAGGGTCGCATCATTCGAGGCGTGCGCCTGGAAAGCCACCTGCTGGCCTGCGGCGAGAATCGTCTGGCCATCCGGCGTGGAAATGGTGCCTTCGTTTTTGACGTTGGCGCCCACCAGCGCGATGCGGCCGCCCACGTGGTCGGCACTCGTCGGAGCAGACAACTTGGCGCCTTTCTGCACGATGACGTCGCCCGGCTTCCCATCCGGGGTATTTGCCGCCGGGGGCGTAAATGGATCCATCGTCCCACCGTCCGGCTTCGCAATCGGGAGAGACGAAAAGAGGAACTGCTTGTCGACGTTGTTCAGCAACCCGAGCTGCACCAGGTTGTCGTTGATCGGCAACGTGGAGGCGACCAGCGTGTGGACATTGACCTGCGAGGAACCGCCAAAAATGATGCCGTTCTGGTTGATGACGTAAACCTGTCCCTGAGCTTCGATCGAGCCGAGAATCTGCGAGGGGACGCCACTGGGGTCGTTGACCTTGTTAAAGGCGACCCACTTGCCTGCATCCTTGCCGCCGCGGCTCTGATCGAACTTGAGCTTGGTATCCTTGCCGACGTTGAAGGTCTTCCAGTTCAGCAGCGCCTGCTGGACGAGCTGCTCCACCGTGACCGTCGTCTTCCCGTTTTCCTGCTTTTGGGTGGGCAGTTTCGCGCCCTTCCAGAGGGAGGGATCTTCGCCGGATTGCGGATGAGCCAGGTCAATGGGGACCCCATCGGCCACTTGCAGCCCACCGACGCCAAGCCCATTCGGAACATTGGGCAGGCGCTGGCTCGGGTTGTTCGGATTGATGCCAAGATTGTTTTCGCCCTTGATGGCGGCCTGACGCGCCGCGGCCTGCATCGCCTTGACCGCCTGCACTGCCTGCGTGGTTCGCGCCAGCGCGTCCTTGGCATTCTGCCGTAAACCTTCTGTCCCGGCGCCATTCGTCCGGCCGCTCCCCCCCGCAGGGCGGGAACCCGCTCCGGCACCACCTCGCAAAATATCGCCCGCGACGCCATTCAGCGCCGCAGCGAACGAAAAACACACGCCGAGCGCCGCAGCGCGACGGAAGAGACAGCGAGGCGAACCGAGCGCGGATCGAGCAGCGGACGAAAAACGCATAGGCTTGGGAAGGTGATGATCAGCTCAGCGTGCCGGTCTTCTCTCTCGTCTTGGCCCGCTTTTCCGGCTTCTCCGCCGGGGCCGGAGTCGCAGCTGCCGGTTTGGCACCGGTTTTTGCCTTCGCCTTGTCCTTCTCCTCAGCGGGCGCGGGCGCCGGGTCCGGCTTGATCCGCGAATCGGCCAACTTGTCCGAGTAATCCTGGATGAGATTTTCGAACTTCACGCGGGTGATGCCCACGAAGGGTTCCCGGGCGGTGAGCGCGTCGCCAAGGCCGAATTTTTCGTACCGGTTCAGTACCTCGACGCCGAGCTTGTACATCGAGTCGTTGCGGCGGGTCTGGTCGGCGACCTTTTGTTCCAACGAAATGGATTTGGCTTCGAACTTCGCGCGCTCGCTCTCCTTGTTCTGCGCGATCGCGGTGATTTTGGCGTGGGAGGCCTTCCACTTTTCCAGCCCCTCCCGGAGCTGGACGATGTCGCCTTCCTGCTTGGCCGTCTTGTCGTTGAGCTCGGCGATGGATTTGTCGGCCTTGGTCTTATCCTCGGCGAGCTGCTTGGTCAGTGCCTCGATCTGCTCGGCCAGTTCCTTGTTCTTCTGCTCCATCTCGGCCTGGGCCGCCTGGAGGTTGGCCTTTTCGGTTTCCGCCGTACGCAGCTGGATCATCGTCGCGCGCAGCTGTTCGCGCATTTTGGCTTCCACCGGGCTGGGTTGTTCCGCGGCACCCGCGGGCAGAAGCAGCACACAAAGCAGAGCGGAGAAGGAGAGCGAACGGATCATGATCAAAGGGAAGGTTGAAAAACTCGGAGAGACTCGAGGGGCGCGGATCAATTGGGGCGGCGCGCGTTCACGCGCATGACGATGGGCATGGGCATGCCGGCGGGCGGCGGTTCCTGCAGTTGCAGGCCGTTGAGCACTTCGCTCTGCAGGGCTTCATCCACATTTTTGTCGCCCGTGGTGCCGGCGAGTTGGGCGCGGGTGACGCGGCCGGTGGAAGCGTCGGCCCAGACGCGAATGGTGAGCGAAGCAATGCTGGCGCTGCGGGTCTTTTTGTTACCGCGGATCGCCTCGGCGATTTTCGATTGGACCTGGCCCCCGTACCAGCCAAAGCGGCTGCCGGCGCGGCCACTGCCTTTCCCACCCAGACCATTGCCGCCACTGCCTCCGGGGCCACCCAGACCGAAGCCATCCGGTGGGCCGTCACCTTTGATACTGGTGCCGACGGGCGCAGGCGCTTCCTCGGGCTTGGGTTCGGGTTTGACCTCGTCCTTTTCGATCGGCGTCTGCTCGACCATCTTGGGCGTGTCCTGCGGCGGTGGCTTGATTTTTGGCGGCGGCGGCGGTGGGGGTGGAGGTGGCGGCGGCAGCGGAGGAAGCTGGATCCGCACGACATTCCGCTCGGGAGCTTTCGAGGTGCTCCCTTTTTCACTCCCGAAAACGAACCAGCCACCTCCGCCCAGAATTGCCACCGCACCCACGATGATCAGAATCCGGTAGCGCTCGAAAAAGGAAGGTTCATCGTCCTCATCATCATCGTGACGAACGGGTGGACGCGGAGCCCGAACTGGGCGCGACGAACTGGGAGCGGGCGGCACAGCTTTGGCCGGTTTTTCTTCGACTGGTCGTTCGAGTTGCTCGTTCATAGCGCCGGGTCCGGTGATGGGTTATTTCTCTGGCGGATTGGTGACGAGGCCGACCTGGGTGAGGCCCACGCGGCCGATGACGTTGAGCACGTCCATGATGCCCTGGTACTGCGTCTTCGAATCGCCCCGCACCACCACGGGCAGTTCGGGGTTCTTCGCTTTGAGTGCGGAGAGTTTGGTCTCCAGCTCTTCGAGCGTCGTCGGGATCGTGTTCAGGAAGACTTTGCCTTCGGTGTTCACCGTGATCGCCTGGGTCTTCGGCGCGTCCATCTTCGAGGCCGCTCCGGCGCTGGCTTTGGGCAGGTTCACCTTGATGCCTTGCACGCCTGCCGTCGTCATGATGATGAAGATCAGCAGGAGGACCAGGTAGAGGTCCACCATCGGCGTGACGTTGATGTCGTCGTAGCTCTTGCCGGAATCAGCTTGCATGGTGGTTGGTGCCGGTGGCTTCGGGGGATTGCGCGGTGGCCGGTTGCGGCGTGCGTGCCGGGAGGCTGTTTTCGCGGAAGTGGCTCGGCGAGACGTCAGCCGGGGTCGGGTAAAACTCGGCCATCTTCGCGATGAATTCGTCGATGAAGACCTGCATCGCGCTGATCAGGTCCTTAATCCGCGAGCTCAGGTAGCTGTACATGAACAGCGCCGGGATCGCGACGAGCAGACCGGCCACCGTCGCGAGCAGCGCGCTGGCGATACCAGGGGCGATCGAGTTCACGTCGACCTCGCCGCTCTTGGCGATGATGGCGAAGGTGATCATGACGCCGACGACCGTGCCGAGCAGGCCGACGTATGGGCCACCGGCGATGCTGATCGTGAGGAAGATCAGCCCGCTATTCATGTGATGATTTTCACGGACCAGGCCGGACTCGAGGCTCGCGCGGATGGCCTGCATGGAACGGGCCGAAAGGCCTTTGCTCCGATCCTGGCCGCCGCCGAGGCGATGACGGATTTCTTCCGAGCCGATGTGATAGAGATGGTAGAGCGGCGAGCGATGCACGTCGCGCATCACCTTCTTGTTCGCGTTGCCGCCAAAGCTCTTCACGCTCTCGGCATCGTCGTGATCGAGCGCGGTCAGATCCGAGGACACCCGCGCCCATTGCTCGAGGAAGAGGTCGCTGCCTTTCTGAATGCTATTGAGATAGAAAAACTTCCGCACCGCGACCGTCCAGCCCGTGACAATCATGAGCAAACACACGCCGACCGCGATCCAGCCGTCGAACATCATGTTCTTGGCGATGTCACCGAAAAGCATCATGTGCTCGAGCGCCTTGCTGCCACCGCCGTGCGCGGTGCCTTCATCGGCGCCGGCGATGAGCAGCTTGGCCGACTTCTCATTGCCGCTCTGGCTCAGCGCCGCGAGTTTGAGCACGCCCATCGGACGGGCCGCTTTGAAGATTTCGAGTTCGTCGAGTTCGCCCGTCGCGGCGACCGCATCGGCGGCGGCTTCCGGCGAACCATCGCGGCCGATGAAGGCCGGGCTATTGAGCGCGGGCAGGCCGGCGGCCAGCGTCGCGGCGCTCTCGCCGTCGATGTAAAGGGTCAGCTTGCCGGCTTCCGCCACTACGGCGAGATGCTTCCAGGCATTGGCCGTGAGCGGCGTGGTGGCTACGGCGCGCTGGCCATTGACCTCGATGAAGGGCGCCCCGGTATCCACGCCGACGACAAACGAACTGCCGCCTTCGCGCCGGGAAAAGATCGTCGCATTCGGCGTGAGCGTGGAGAGCTTCACCCAGGTGGTGAACGTCATCGCGCCATCGGCCGTCCAGGCCAGCGTGGGCGAGGTCGGGATCTTGATGCTCGTCTTCGGATCGAGCCGCAGACCGCCGCCGATCAGCGCTCCATCGGTGGAAAGACCGGCGGTCTCCGCGTTGTTGCCCGCCGGGCTCGAATCGGTCGCCGGCTGGCCGCGCTCGGCGAAATGATAAACGACCACCGCATCGGCCTCGTACGAGGTTTTCGGATTGGCGACCGGCACCGCTTTGGGGCCGGCATTGCCGTAGTACATCCAGATGATGGTCTTCGCGCCCGGCTTGAGGTCCGGCACCTTCACCCAGGCAAAGGCTTCATTGAGCAGCGAATCGTACTTTTCGAGATGATAGCTCAGCTGCGTCTTGCCATCGGCCCCGATGAAACGCAGGTCGCTGCCGTCTTCCTTGGCCGAGGCGAACTGGAAATTCCCATCGTGCAAACGAACCAGCACCGTGGCCGTGCCGATCGGCTCGATGATCGGCGTGCCGCTCGGCGACGCATCGATCGTGATCGCCTTGCGAATCGGCCATTCCTTGTCCCACCACGCCGCGGCTTG